>Ga0213863_10001162_pt1 | contig 19538 bp, 15 predicted proteins | sample PICome_8_FD_160128 | JGI IMG/M metagenome (GOLD analysis project Ga0213863, IMG submission 160128) | Coastal seawater microbial communities near Pivers Island, North Carolina, United States - PICO497 | ecosystem: Environmental > Aquatic > Marine > Coastal | place: USA: North Carolina... | reverse complement strand
GGAATTTTGTATGCCATATTTCCATCAAAAATGAAAAGTATGTTAAAGAAGTTAGAACTTGTAAATGATAGTCAATTAAGATCAGGTGGGCTAATTTTTGCAGTTATAGGATTTATAATTATTTATTATATTAAAAATTAGTATGAAAAAAATTAAGCTCGCAATTTTAACATTTATTTTAGCTTTTAGTTTTTCAGTTCAATCAAATTCAAAAACTGTTCCAGCATCTTTTGCTGATCTTGCAGAAAGATTGATGCCATCAGTAGTTAATATTTCAACTACACAAACGGTAACGACCACATCAAACCCATTCCCGTTTCAATTTCCTCCAGGTTCACCCTTTGAGGATATGTTTAAAGAGTTTGGAACGCCTCAAGAGAGAAAATCATCTGCTTTAGGTTCTGGATTTATAATTGATGAAAAAGGGATAGTGGTCACCAACAACCATGTTATCCAAGATGCAGAAGATATCATTGTTAGAGTAAATGGTGATGAAGAATATAAAGCAAAAGTTATTGGTGCTGATCCGTTATCAGATATAGCGGTACTTCAATTAGAGACTAAGGATAAATTTATTCCAGTTTCTTTCGGTGACTCTGATAAAGCTAGAATTGGAGATTGGGTGATTGCTATTGGAAATCCTTTTGGTTTAGGAGGAACGGTTACATCAGGGATTATTTCAGCAAGAAATAGATCAATTGGATTATCTAGATATGAGGATTACATTCAAACAGATGCATCGATAAATTCTGGTAACTCAGGTGGCCCACTATTTGATATGAACGGTGATGTTATTGGAATTAATACAGCCATTCTTGGAAGAAACGGATCAATTGGAATTGGTTTTTCAATTCCTGCAAACAGCGCAAAGATTGTTATAGACCAGCTAATAGAATTTGGTGAAACAAAAAGAGGCTGGTTAGGAGTTAGAATTCAAGATGTAACACAAGAAATTGCTGATGTTGAAAAACTTGATGAACCAAGAGGAGCTTTAGTTGCAAGTGTTGCTGAGAATAGTCCATCTGACAAAGGGGGAATTAAAGCAGGTGATATTATTTTAGAGTTTAATGGAGTTAAAATAAATCAAATGAAAGAGCTACCAGCAATTGTTGCAAAAACAAAAGTTGGAACAACAGTTAAAGTAAAAATTTGGAGAAATAAAAAAGAATTAGTAAAAAATATTTTATTAGGCAGACTAGAAACTTCAGATGACTTTAAAGTAAGCGATAAAAAATCAAAACCTCCAAAAGATATAATTATAGAAGATTTAAAAATTACAGTTAGAAAATTAACAAAAGAAGAAATAAAGACTAGAAAATTACCTAATCAAACCTCAGGACTGGTTGTTACACAAATAGGAAATACAAGCCCATTACTTAAAACAGTAGAAGTAAACAGTATTATCATTGAGGCTCAAAAAGTTAAAATTAAGTCTGCAAAAGATTTAGAAAAAATTGTTAAAGATGTATTAAAATCAAATCAAAAAACAATATTACTTGCAATATACAATAATCAAAATCAAAGAAGATACATAGGCGTTAAGCTAGATTAATCATGGATTTAAAATCCAAGATTATTTTAATTTCTGGACCTACCGCTTCTGGAAAATCAAACTTCTCAATTAAGTTAGCTAAGAAAATAAATGGCGAGATCATTAATGCTGATAGTATGCAAGTTTATAAAGAATTAAAAATTTTATCAGCAAGACCCAATCCTAAAGATTATCAAAAAATAAAACATCATTTGTATGGTTTTCATAGTGTTAAAAATAATTTTTCTACAGGGGATTGGTTAAAAAATGTAATTAAAAAAATCAAGCAAGTAAAAGGAAGAAAAAAAATACCAATCCTTGTTGGGGGAACAGGATTATATTTTAAGGCTTTAACAGATGGACTGGTAAGTATTCCCAATATCCCTATTAGATATAGAAATAATATAAGAGATTTACAAAAAAAATTAGGACAAAAAAAATTTTATCAAAAACTTTTAAAGCTTGATCCAAAATCAAAAGATAAAATTAATCCAACTGATACCCAAAGGTCAATTAGAGCTTATGAAGTAAAGCAATTTACTAAAAAATCTCTTCATGAATGGTTTGAAAATACAAAATCATATTTTAATAAAGATGATTTTTTTAAAATTTATATTGATTATCCCCGTGAGGACTTAATCCAAAGAATTCATACAAGAGCAGAACAAATGATTAAAATTGGTGCGATTAGAGAGGTTAAAAGGTTTATTAAATTAAAAGTTAAAAAAGATAAGAGCGTCAATAAAGCAATCGGCATCAATGAGATAAAAGAATATTTAAAAAAAACAAAAGATTTGAGTGATGTTATTGAAAAAATATCAATAAAGACTAGACAATACGCTAAAAGACAGAGTACGTGGGCCAGAGGTCACATGGTCAGTTGGTTAAAATTAACTCCAAACGACTTAAATAAATTTTTAAAAAAAACTAAATAATTCACACTAAAACTTGACCAATCAGTACAACTTCAGCTAGATTGCGAAATGCCAAAATTATATACTGGAGCAGAAATAGTATTCAAATGCCTTGAAGAGCAAAAGGTAAACCATATTTTTGGTTATCCTGGAGGAGCAGTTCTTCCAATTTATGATGAGTTAAAAAATCATTCATCCATTAAACACATTTTAGTAAGACACGAACAAGGAGCAGGTCATGCTGCAGAAGGGTATGCAAGATCTTCTGGTAAGCCCGGAGTTGTTTTAGTAACCTCTGGACCAGGTGCAACCAATGTTGTGACCGCATTAACAGATGCTTACATGGACTCTGTTCCATTAGTTTGTATTTCAGGCCAAGTGCCTACACATTTAATAGGAACAGACGCTTTTCAGGAATGCGATACTACCGGGATTACAAGACCGTGCACTAAACATAATTGGTTGGTAAAAGATATTAATGATCTTCAAAGAATAATGCATGAAGCTTTTGAAGTTGCAACAACTGGTAGACCCGGACCTGTATTAGTTGATATTCCAAAAGATATTCAGTTTGCAAAAACAAAATATGTTTCTCTAAAGAGAGATAAAAAAATAGAAATTAAAAGTAAAAATAGATTTAATCAAAAAGATATCGATCAATTAATTGAATTAATGAGCAAAGCCTCAAAACCAATTTTCTATACTGGTGGAGGTGTTGTAAATTCTGGTCCAAAAGCAAGTGAACTTTTAAGAGAACTAGTTGCATTAACTGGTTTTCCAATCACTTCAACACTTCAAGGATTAGGTTCATATCCTGGTGATGATAATCAATTTTTAGGGATGCTTGGAATGCATGGAACCTATGAAGCTAATAATGCTATGCATGATTGTGATTTATTAATAAATATTGGAGCAAGATTTGATGACCGTATTACAGGTAAAATTGATGAGTTCTCTCCTAAATCAAAAAAAGTACATATTGATATTGACCCATCATCAATTAATAAAATTATAAAAGTAGATTTAGCAATTGTTGGAGATGTAACTGATGTTATTAAATCAACAACCAAAACTTTAAAAAAGAAAAATTTAAAATTAGAAAAATCTAATAAACAAAAAATTTCAAAATGGTGGCAACAAATTGAAAAATGGAGAAAAAAGCAATCATTAAACTTTATTAATAGCGATCAAATAATCAAACCTCAGCATGCAGTTCAAAGACTTTATGAATTAACTAAAAATCAAGATACTTTTATAACAACTGAGGTTGGTCAGCACCAAATGTGGGCCGCACAACATTATAAATTTAATAAACCTAATAGATGGATGACTTCAGGAGGCTTGGGTACAATGGGCTATGGATTACCAGCTGCAATAGGTGTTCAGGTTGCAAATCCTAATAAATTAGTAGTTGATATTGCTGGCGAAGCATCAATTTTAATGACGATGCAAGAGATCTCAACAGCAATTCAATATAATTTACCAATAAAGATTTTCATTTTAAATAATCAATACATGGGAATGGTAAGACAGTGGCAAGAATTACTTCATGAAAAAAATTATTCAGAAAGTTATTCTGAGGCTTTACCAGACTTTGTAAAATTGGCTGAGGCTTATGGATGTGTTGGTATAAGAGCAGAAAATCCTGATGAATTAGATGAAAAAATTGAGGAGATGATTAATGTTGATAAACCAGTTATCTTTGATTGTCATGTGGATCAAGCTGAGAACTGTTTTCCAATGATCCCATCAGGAAAACCTCATAATCAAATGTTATTAGGTCCAAAAGACCAAGAAGAAAATAAAATTACAGGCAAAGGAAAAGCGTTAGTCTAAATGCCAAAATCTAAATCAGCATATAGTATCCCAAGTAAACTTAGTAAATCAGAGACACACATTATTGTGGTTTGGGTTGATAATGAAGCTAGTGTCTTATCTAGAGTAGTCGGCCTTTTCTCTGGTAGAGGTTATAATATAGAATCTCTTGCAGTAGCAGAGGTAGATCAAAAAAATAATCTTTCAAGAATAACAATTGTAACTACCGGAACCCCTGAAGTGATAGAGCAAATTGTTTTACAATTAAAGAAATTAGTTCCTGTTCATAAAGTGGGTAATTTTAAAAGAGAAGATAAAAATGTAATTTTTAAAGAAATGGCGCTATTTAAAGTGGTTGGAAACTTAGCTAAAATAAAAAAAGCTTTAAATACTTGTAAAAATTTTAATCCAGTTATATTAGATCAAACAAAGAAATCTGCTGTAATTCAAATAACAGCTCTAAGAAGAGAAATAGATAAAATGGCAAAAAATTTAAAATCGCACGGTCTTATAAGTGTCTCAAGAACTGGAGCGGTTGCAATGACTAGAGGCGCTGAAATATTCAATTAATTAATTAAGGAGAGAAAATATGAAAATGTTTTATGAAAAAGATGCAGACGTTGAACTGATTAAAGGTAAAAAAATTGCAATTTTTGGTTATGGAAGCCAAGGACATGCCCATGCTTTAAACTTAAAAGATAGTGGTGTTAAAGAAATAGTTGTAGCTTTAAGAGAAGGATCATCAAGTGTAGCAAAAGCTGAATCTAAAGGTTTAAAAGTTATGAATTTATCTGATGCAGCTGCTTGGGCGGATGTAGTAATGATTTTAACTCCAGATGAATTACAGGCTGAAATTTATAAAAATCATATTGAGCAAAGAGTTAGAGAAGGAACAAGTATTGCGTTTGCTCACGGATTAAATGTTCATTATGATTTAATTAAAGCAAGAAAAGATTTAGATGTATTTATGGTTGCTCCAAAAGGACCTGGTCACTTAGTTAGAAGTGAATATGAAAAAGGTGGTGGAGTTCCATGTTTGTTTGCAGTTCATCAAGATGGCTCAGGTAAAGCTAGAGATTTAGCTTTGTCATATGCATCAGCAGTAGGTGGTGGAAGATCTGGAATAATTGAAACTACATTTAAAGATGAAGTTGAAACAGATTTATTCGGAGAACAAACTGTATTATGTGGTGGTTTAGTTGAGTTGATTAAAAACGGATATGAAACTTTAACTGAAGCTGGCTATGAACCAGAGATGGCTTATTTTGAAACTGTTCATGAAGTTAAATTAATTGTTGATTTAATTTATGAAGGTGGAATTGCAAATATGAACTATTCTATTTCTAATACTGCTGAGTATGGTGAGTATGTGTCTGGCCCTAGAATTGTAAATAAAGAAGAAACTAAAAAAAGAATGAAAGAAGTTTTGGCAGATATCCAATCAGGAAAATTCACTAAGGAGTGGATGGATGAATGTAAAAATGGTCAAAAGAACTTTCTTGCAACTAGAGCAAAATTAGCCGAGCATTCAGTTGAAAAAGTTGGTGCAGAATTAAGAGCTATGATGCCATGGATTGGTAAGAAAAAATTAGTAGATAGCGATAAAAGTTAATTTTTATTATAATATTTTAGCTATAATAATTTTAGTATTTCACTTATACTTTTTTAAATAAATTTAAAAAAGAGGGAAATAATGAAAATCAAAAATTTTATAAGAGTTCTACTGTCTGTAGTTCTAGTATTTGGATTTTCTTCAGCATGGGCTAAAACTATTAAATGGTCAATGCAAGGAGACAGTCTAACACTAGATCCACATGCACAAAACGAAGGTCCAACTACACAAGTTTCAAGACAAATATATGAAGCTTTAGTTGAAAGAGCTGTAGATATGAAAATTCAACCAGCTTTGGCTACTAAGTGGAAAACAACTGATCCTAACACTTGGATTTTTACATTAAGAGAAGATGTTAAATTTTCAGATGGTTCTGCTATGACTTCTGATGATGTTGTGTTTAGTATTTTAAGAGCTAAGCAAAGAACATCTGATTTTAAAGAATATATCAGTACAATTTCAGGAGTTGAAGCTGCAGGTGATTACTCAGTTAAAATTACAACGAGTAAGCCTAACCCAATACTTTTAAACCAATTATCTAACATTTTTATAATGTCAAAAGCGTGGTCTGAAAAGAATTTTGCTATGTCTCCTCAAAACTGGGATGCTGGACAAGAAACTTTTTCAGCAACTAACGCTTTAGGAACAGGACCTTTTAAAATTACTTTAAGAGAACCTAATACTAAAACAGTGTTCAAAAGAAATAAACACTGGTGGGGCGAGATGAAAGATAAAAAAGTAACTCAAATTGAATTACTACCAATTAAAAATGCAGCAACTAGAGTTGCAGCATTGTTATCTGGAGAAATTGATATAGTTACAGATGCTCCAGTTCAAGATTTAGCACGAATTGGATCTTCATCAGCACACAAAGTTGAAAGTACTGCTCAAATGCGTACAATTTTTTTAGGAATGGATCAAGCTGCTGACAAGTTAAGAACTGGTAATACAGGGGATAATCCATTTAAGAAAAAAGAGGTAAGACAAGCCCTTTATCAAGCAATTGATATTGAAGCGATCAAGAAAAAAGTTATGAGAGGCTTAAGTGAGCCAGCAGGAATTATAACTTTTCCAGGTGTTAATGGTTACACTAAAGATCTTGATAAAAGATTACCTTACGATGTTAATGCAGCCAAAAAACTATTAGCAGATGCAGGATATCCTAATGGTTTTGATGTTGAGCTAAGATGTCCAAATGACAGATATGTAAATGATGAAGCAATTTGTACAGCTGTTGTTGGTATGTTTGGTAAAATAGGTGTTAATGTAAACTTATTTGCACAAACTAAAAGCAAACACTTTAAAGAGCTAAAAGATGATCAAGGTGATTTCTATATGCTTGGTTGGGGTGTTCCAACATTAGATAGTCACTATGTTTTTCATTACTTGTATGAAACGGGTGCTAGCTGGAACAAAGTTAACTTTAGTAACTCAGAAGTAGATGCTGCTATAAGAGTTATGGAAGGTGAAGTTGATTTAGATAAAAGAAATGCAGCTATTGCGAATGCTTGGAAAATTGTGAAAGATGATATTTCTTATCTTCCTCTTCACCACCAAGTAATTTCTTGGGCATCTAAAAGTGGAGTTAACGTACCTATCAGACCAAATAACGAACCGTTATTTAAGGCTGCTAGCTTTAACTAAAAAAAATTATTACAAGCCCTCTATTTTTATAGAGGGCTTGTAAGTTTTAAATCTTCTCAAATTGATAAAGTATTTTTTTAAACGGTTGTTTCAATCAGCTTTGGTAATGCTAGTTGTTGCCTTTGTCTCTTTTTCTCTATTTAATTTTGTTGGAGACCCAATAAACAACATGGTTGGTGAAGAAACTTCAGACGAAGAAAGAGCTGAACTAAGAGAAACACTAGGTTTAATGGACCCAATTCATGTTCAATTTTCAAGATTTGTTATTAATGCATCTAAAGGAGAATTTGGAATTTCTTATCAATTAAGAAGACCAGTATCTGAGTTAATAGTCGAAAGATTACCGGCAACAATCGAGCTTGTAGTTATTTCAGCTTTAATTGCTCTAGTAACTGGAACATTTCTAGGTGTTTATACCGGCATAAATAGGAAAGGTTTTTTAAGCGATATCATCTTAGCAGTTTCTTTGCTGGGAGTTTCTCTACCGACATTTGTCATAGGAATATTATTTATCTATTTATTTGCAGTAATTTTAGGAATTTTACCCTCCTTTGGCAGAGGAGAGGTGGTTGATCTTGGGTTTTGGACAACTGGGTTTTTAACTATTACAGGACTAAAAGCAATTATACTTCCTTCAGTTACATTAAGTCTTTTTCAAATGACATATATCATTAGACTTGTAAGAGCTGAGATGATGGAAATTTTGCAAACGGATTACATCAAATTTGCTCGAGCACGTGGTATTAGTGAAAACAGTATTAAATATAAGCATGCTCTAAAAAATGGATTGATCCCAGTAATTACAATTGCTGGAATTAACATTGGTACCTTAATTGCATTTTCAATTATAACAGAAACAGTTTTTCAATGGCCTGGTATGGGATTTTTATTTATCCAAGCTGTTCAATTTGTAGATATTCCAATCATGTCAGCTTATTTAGTCTTTATTGCTTTTGTCTTTGTGATGATAAACTTTATTGTCGATATTCTTTATTATTTTATAGACCCAAGAATTAGAGTTAAAGGAGATGTTTCAAGTGGATAATAATATTAGTACTTGGCATAGAATTAAAGACAGTGATATTTATCATAGCTTTATAAAGTCTCCTACTGCAATTGTATCATCTATAATTTTATTTATAATTTTCTTTTGCTCTTTTTTTGTAGAATTAATTACTCCATACAATCCATTCGATCCATCATCATTATCATTAATGGAAGCATTTACACCACCCTCATGGACAGAAGATGGTATGGCAAAATTTATTTTAGGAACTGATGGTCAAGGGAGAGATATGTTATCAACAATTCTGTACGGCTCTAGAATTTCATTAATTGTCGGTTTTTCAGCAATCCTATTTAGCTTAATACTTGGAGTTGGATTGGGATTAACTGCAGGATATTTTGGTGGCAAATATGAAATGGTAGTAATGAGATTAACAGATGTTCAGCTTACAGTGCCAAGTATTTTGATGGCACTTTTAGTTGATGGAATTGCAAGAGGTGTGATTTCAAGAGAAATGCATGACGAAATGGCTATTTATGTTTTGATATTTGCAATAGGAATTTCAGAGTGGCCTCAATTTGCAAGAGTATCAAGAGCAGCAACCCTTGTTGAAAAAAATAAAGATTATGTTTCAGCCTCAACAATAATTGGTGTTTCAAACATAATCATAATGTTTAAACATATTTTACCAAATATTTTAAGACCAGTATTAGTTATAGGAACTATTGGTCTTGCACTTGCAATCATTGCTGAGTCGACTTTAAGTTTTTTAGGTGTTGGGGTTCCACCGACAACACCTTCACTTGGAACTTTAATTAGACTAGGTAATGACTTTTTATTTTCTGGTGAGTGGTGGATCACTTTTTTTCCAGCAATATTTTTAGTGATTTTAGCTTTCTCAATTAATCTACTGGGGGATTGGATGAGAGACACATTAAATCCAAGGTTAAAAAAATGAGTTTCTTAAAAATTAAAAATCTAAGTGTTGATTACCCTATGAGAAAAGAAACTGTTTATGCGGCTAAAGATGTAAATATTGAGGTAAATAAAGGAGAAATTTTAGGATTAGTTGGAGAGTCTGGGTCTGGAAAAAGTACAGTTGGAAATGCAATTATTAATTTAATTGATGCACCAGGCAAAGTTTCAAGTGGGTCGGTAATTTTAGGTGACTTGAATATTCATGAAGATCCAAAAAATATAGTTAAATATAGAGGTAAAAAAATTGGACTCATATTTCAAGACCCACAAACCTCTCTTAATCCAATTCTTACAGTTGGTGAGCAATTAATAGAAACAATACAAACTCATCTTGATTTAACAAATGATGAAGCAAAAAATAAATCAATTGAACTTTTAAAAGAAGTTGGAATTAAAGATGCTGAAAAAAGATTTAATAATTATCCTCATCAGTTCTCAGGAGGAATGAGACAAAGAGTAGTAATTTCACTCGCATTGTGCTGTGAACCCGAACTTTTAATTGCAGATGAGCCAACCACAGCTTTAGATGTTTCAATTCAATCTCAAATTCTTGACTTAATTAAGAGATTAACCAAAGAAAGAAACCTTGCGGTAATTTTAATTACCCATGATATGGGCGTAATAGCAGAGACAGCAGACAGAGTAGCTGTAATGAAAAGTGGTAATTTAGTTGAAATTGGCGAAACAAAAGAAATTTTAACAAAACCAAAACAAATATATACAAAAAGTTTAGTTAGCTCTGTACCGCCAACTAATAAAAAGATTTCTCGATTTGTAATTATTGAGAAAGAAAATAAAAGTAATCAAAATAATAATATTAAAATTTTAAATAGATGGAATAAAAAAGAAATTATAGAACAAGATTTAGTAAAGATTAATAATCTTAGTAAAAGTTTTGATGATAATTTTTTTACAGAGAGTTCTAAAAACTCTGTAATGGCTGTAGATAATGTTTCATTCGAGATTAAAGAAGGAGAATCTTTTGGATTAGTTGGAGAAAGTGGAAGTGGAAAATCTACAATTGCAAAAATGATTGTAAATTTATTTAAACCATCTTCAGGAGATATTTTTTTTGATAATGTTTGTATTACTAAAATTAAAAATAAATTAGAAATGATGAAATTTAGAAAACAAATACAAATGATTTTTCAAGACCCATATTCTTCTTTAAATGGAAGATTAAAAGTTAAAGATATAATTTCTGAGCCAATTATCCTTCACAATCCTTCAATATCCTCTAATGACTTAAATAGTTATATTTTTGATTTATTAGAATCAGTTGAACTTTCACAAAAATCTTCTGATCGATATCCTCATGAATTTTCTGGAGGTCAAAGACAAAGAATCTCTATTGCAAGAGCGCTGGCCACTCAACCAAGACTTCTTGTTTGTGATGAGCCAACTTCAGCTTTAGATGTAAGTATTCAAGCACAAATTTTAAACCTATTAAAAGATCTCCAAGAACAATTAAATTTAACAATTTTATTTATCAGCCATGATTTGCCAGTAGTAAGGCAGATGTGTGATAGGATTGGTGTCTTAAAAGATGGCAAGCTTTGTGAGGTTGCAAATACTGAGGAAATATTTTTGAAACCGCAGCACGATTATACTAAAAAACTTTTACACCTAATGCCTAAAATTGAGTCTATTTATAATTAATTTTGAGAAGCTTAAAATGATCCTAACTTGGGACTATTTTTACTAATTATTTTGCATTCTCTCTCATAGATTGTATTATACATTTTCAAAAAATTTAAGTTATGGCTGATAAAGATAGAGTCTTTATATTTGATACAACTATGCGTGATGGTGAGCAATCACCAGGTGCGTCTATGAGTTTGGAAGAAAAAATACAAATTGCAAGAGTATTTGATGAATTAGGTATTGATATTATTGAAGCTGGTTTTCCAATTGCATCTCCTGGAGATTTTGAAGCTGTTTCAGAAGTAAGTAAAATTTTAAAAAATTCTATTCCAGCAGGTCTTTCAAGACACTCTGTAAAAGATATTGATAGAGCTTATGAAGCGTTAAAACATGCGCCAAGATTTAGAATTCATACTTTTATTTCAACAAGTCCTTTACATATGAAACATAAACTTAACATGTCACCTGAGGATGTTTACGAGTCAATTGGAAAGCATGTTTCTTATGCAAGAAAATTTACTGATGATGTAGAGTGGTCATGTGAGGATGGAACAAGAACGGATATGGATTATATGTGTAAGACAGTTGAGCTTGCTATTAAAAGTGGAGCAACTACTATAAATATTCCAGACACTGTAGGATATACAATCCCATCTGAATTTACAAAGATTATAGAAACATTATTTAATAAAGTTCCAAATATTGATAAAGCAATTTTATCAACTCATTGTCACAATGATTTAGGTTTAGCAGTTGCGAACTCATTAGCAGGAATTCAAGCAGGAGCAAGACAGATTGAATGTACAATAAATGGTTTAGGTGAAAGAGCAGGTAATGCTGCATTAGAAGAAGTTGTAATGGCAATTAAAACAAGACCAGATTTAATGCCTTATGACACGGGAATTAATACAACATTATTGAGTAAAGCATCAAAAATTGTATCAAATGCAACTGGTTTTCCAGTTCAATACAATAAAGCAATTGTTGGTAAAAATGCATTTGCACATGAGGCAGGAATTCATCAAGATGGAATGTTAAAAAATCGACAAACTTATGAAATCATGACACCTGAGAGTGTTGGGGTTAAGCAAACTTCTTTAGTTATGGGTAAACATTCAGGAAGACATGCTTTTAAAGATAAGATGAATAGTTTAGGATATCCTAATCTTACTGATGATGTAGTTAGTAACGCATTTGCAAAGTTTAAAGTTTTAGCAGATAAGAAAAAACATGTTTATGATGAAGATATTATTGCATTAGTAGATGATAGTTTAATTATTGATAATAAGGTAAATGCTATTAGCTTAAAATCCTTAAAAGTTTTTGCAGGTACAGGTGAGCCACAAAAAGCAGAGATGACTTTAGATGTATATGGGGATGTAAAACAAGCTTCAGAAACTGGAGATGGACCAGTTGATGCAATATTTAAATGCATCAAAACTCTTTATCCACATGATGTTAATTTACAACTTTATCAAGTTCATGCGGTAACTGAGGGAACCGATGCTCAAGCTACGGTAAGTGTAAAAATTGAAGAAAAAGGAAAAACGACAGTAGGACAAGCAGCTGATACTGATACATTAGTTGCATCAGCGAATGCTTATATTAATGCATTAAATAAAATGATTATTAAACGAGATAAAACAGCTCCAATGGAGCAAGAAAACCAAAAAGTGAGAGGTATATAACATGGGGATATTTAGCAGAATAAAGAAAATTTGGAGCCAAGATATGGCAATTGACCTTGGAACAGCTAACACACTAGTTGTTTTAAAAGGACAAGGAGTAGTTTTGAACGAACCATCTGTTGTTGCAATAGTTGATCAAAATGGAAAAAAAAATGTTTTGGCAGTTGGAGATGAAGCAAAAACAATGCTTGGAAGAACACCTGGGAACATAAGTGCAATTAGACCATTAAGAGACGGTGTGATCGCAGATTTTATCGTTACTGAAGAAATGATTAAACATTTTATTAGAAAAGTTCATAAAGGAAGTACATTCGCAAATCCTAGAATTTTAATTTGTGTTCCAACAGGATCAACACCTGTTGAGAGAAAAGCAATTCAAGATAGTGCGCTTGCAGCTGGAGCTAGAAGAGTTCAATTGATTGAAGAACCAATTGCTGCTGCTATTGGAGCAGGATTGCCAATTTCTGAAGCGACAGGATCTATGATTATTGATATTGGTGGTGGTACAAGTGAAATTGCTGTGATGTCTTTAGGTGGATTAGTTTATTCAAAATCTCTAAGAGTTGCAGGCGATGCAATGGACGAAGCAATAGTCAATTATATGCGTAAAGAATACAATCTATTAATTGGAGATAGTACTGCTGAAAAAATTAAAAAAGAGATGGGTACTGCATTGGCAACAGGAAAAAATACATATCCAGTTAAAGGTAGAGATCTTAGATCAGGTACACCAAAAGAAGTAAATATTACTGAGGAGGATACTGCTGAAGCATTAAACGACATCATGAAAGAGATGATTAATGCTATTAAACAAGCCTTAGAAAATACTCCTCCAGAATTATCTGCTGATTTAGTTGATATGGGATTAACATTAACAGGTGGTGGAGCCTTATTAAAAAATATTGATAAAAGATTTTCAAAAGAAACAGGATTACCAGTTCATGTTGCGGACGATCCATTATCTTGTGTTGCTATAGGCACTGGAAAAGCATTAGATCAAGAAGAAATATTTTCTACCATGTTATCTGAATACTAGGATCCATGGCTACAAGCAGAGATGATTTTGTAATTGCAATTAGATCTGCTTTTTTAAAAAAAAGTTATCAACAAAAATTTTCATTATTAACTCTTATATTTTTATCAGTTATTATAATAATATTAGGGAGTTTTAATTTTAAAGCAGTTCAGTATTTTAAAATAGGTATTAATGAAATTGTTTATCGTTCATCATTTATTATTTCAATTCCAGAAAATTATTTTAAAAATTTAAGTGTTAAACTAGAAGAGCATTTAAGTTTTTATGATCAATTTAAAAAAAATCAAACTGAATTAAAAAATTTAAAAGAAAAAAAATTAAATAATGAATTTTTAATTTTAGAGAATAAAAAATTAAGAGAGCTAATTAATGAGACACTTCAGTCAGAGGATTTGTATGCAAAAGTCTTAGTTGATCAGGATAGTCCTTATCTAAAATCAATTATTTTAAACAAAGGTTCAAAAGATAATGTCAAAATTGGTATGGCAATAGTAGATAATAGCTACTTAGTAGGTAAAATAATTGAGGTAAATTACACTAATTCAAGGGCATTATTGCTATCTGATTTAAATAGCAAAATTCCAGTTTTATTAGAACCGATAGATATTCACGCTGTGGTATCTGGTACCGGTAAAAATCATGGAGTGATTGAGTATACAAAAGATGATTATGAGCAAAAAATAAAAGACAAAAAAATTATTGTTTATACCTCTGGTTATGGCGGCTTATTTAAACCTGGTTTACCTGTAGGTAAAATAATCAATGACAATAAAACAAATGAAAATATTGTAAGTTTCTTTTCTGATTTTAGACAACTAGATTATGTAAAAATTGTTTCTTATGAAATTGGGAGTGGGAATTAATGTCATCACTTAATAAAAACTCTCTTATAAAATCGCTATTATTTTATCTACCTATATTTTTTTTATTTGCATCTGTATTAAATGAAATTGATTTGAATTATTTAGAAATTGAATATTTTTCATTCAACTTTGTTTATATTTTAATATTTTATTGGACTTTAAAAAATCCAAGATATTTAAGTTATGGTTCAATATTTTTAGCAGGCCTTGTAAATGATGTGGTAGTGGGTCTACCAATTGGTATTAGTAGTTTTTGCTATCTATTAATTTGTGCAGTCACAGCTTATTTAAGAAATATAACAATTACACCAAATTTTATAAATGATTGGATATCATTGTTATTTACAATTTTATTAATTAATTCTATCCAAGTTGTAAGTTTAGATTTTATATTTTCAATCGAAGTTAATTATATGAGATATCTAATTAATTCAGGGTTCACTTTTCTTTTTTACCCAATATTTTTATCTTTATTTAATATTTTAGAAAAAAAAATCAAAATTCAAAAAAATGATTAAAAGAAATTTTATAGAAAGAAAATCAGATGTCATAAATCGACGAATGTTTATTGTTGGTACTGCAAAATTAATTATTTTTGGTGGGTTAATTGCTCGTTTATTTTCACTTCAAATAAATGATAATAAAAAATATTTAACTTTATCTGATAAAAATAGAATTAGAGAATGGAAATTACCTCCCACAAGAGGGAACATAACAGATTATTTTGGAAATATAATTGCGGGAAACCTAAAAGTATATCAGCTTCATATTATTCCTGAGCAAGTTGAAAACTTTAATTATCTGCTCTCAAGATTAAAAGTTATTTTAAATTTGAGCATAAAAAGAATTGAAAAGATTAAAAATAAAAGGAAGCAATTAAAACCATGGGAAAGTTTAGTTGTTTCAGAAAATTTAAGTTGGGATCAATTTTCTAAAATTAATAATTATTTATATGAATTAGCAGGGGTCAAACCTGTTATGACTATTTCAAGAGATTATCCGTTTAGTGATATTTATACTCATGTATTAGGATATGTTAGTCAGCCCAATGAAGACGACATTTTAGCAAATGAAATTATTAAAGAAAAATTTGTTCCAGGAATAAAAATTGGAAAGTTAGGATTAGAGAAAACTTTAGAAAATGACTTAATCGGTGTAAACGATATTCAAAGATATGAAGTTAACGCTTATGGCAAAAGAATTAACCAACTTGAATATCAAAAGGGTAAACAAGGCTCAAAAATAAGGATAACACTTGATACAGAAGTTCAAAAATTATCTGCTGAATTACTAGAAGGTAAAGCTGGATCAATAAGTGTAATGGATATTTATACAGGTGAGGTGATTGCTATGTATTCGTCTCCATCTTATAACCCAAATTCATTTTTATTCGGTATAAGTAAAGATGAGTGGCAATTAATTAGAAATAATCCATTAAAACCATTAATCAATAAAACCCTTTCGGGACTTTATTCTCCAGGATCAACTATTAAACCGATTGTAGCTTTGTCAGCTTTAGAAAATGGAATTATCGACACTAAATTTAAAGTCCAATGTAAAGGCAAAATAGAATTACATGGCCAAACTTTTCACTGTTGGAAAGAAAAAGGACACGGATATGTTAGTTTAAATAATGCGATGAAACAATCTTGTGACACTTATTTTTATGAAGTTGCAAGAAAACTTGGTGTAGATCGACTAAAAATTACTGCTGATAAGTTTGGTTTAGGAAAAAAAGTTCTTGGTGAATATTTTGAAAATGAAAAAGCAGGACAGTTTCCAGATACTAAATGGAAAATAAATAATCTTGGTAAAGGTTGGGTGTTAGGTGAAACTTTAATTACAGGAATTGGACAAGGATATACTCAAACGACTCCTATACAACTTTGTTTAATGACAGCACAAATTGCAAATGGCGGTTATAAAATTCAACCTAAAATTTTAACTGATGATAATGAATTAACATCCGAACAAGTTAAAAAGGCAATGCAGGATAGTAAAATAAATAATTCTTATGAACCATTATATGATGATCAAAAAAATATTAGAATAGTTCAAGAGGCAATGTTTAGTTCTACTAATGAAATAATGGGAACTTCTTATAAATCGAGAATTGATGATCCAAAATATCAGTTTGCAGGTAAAACTGGAACTGCTCAGGTAAAGCGTATTAGTAAAAGAGAACGAGAACTTGATCTTAAAACATTTCAAATACCTTATGAAGAAAGAGATCATGCTTTATATGTTGCATATGGGCCATATAGCAATCCAAAATATGCAGTAAGTATAATTGTTGAACATGGTGGATCAGGTAGTTCAGCTGCAGCGCCAATGGCTACGCAATTATTTAAGCTAATAATTGATCGACACCAATATAGAAAAAAACTTCCAGATTATAAAGAATTTAGTATTTAGATGTATCATTATAAAAGATTAAATACAGATCAAAGTTTTTTTCAAAAAATTAAAAATTTAGATTATATTTTATTAACTTGTATTCTTGCATTATCGATATTAAGTGTTTTTATAATGTATTCCACTGATGGAGGTGAATTCCTTTATCACACCAAAAGTCATTTAGTTAAATTAGTCGTTTTTTTTGTTTTAATGATAGTGATTTCTTTTTTTAATATAAAATTTTGGCATTTCTGTTCTTATTTTTTATATGGAGCAATTATCCTATTACTTATTTGGGTTTCAATTTATGGATTAAGGGTGTCTGGGTCACAACGTTGGATTGATTTATATTTCTTAGTTTTACAACCATCTGAATTAATGAAAATAGGAATTATTCTGTGCCTTGCTAAATATTATCATCGTTTAAGTATTGAAAATGTAAATTCATTTTTGAGTATTTCTATTGCATTATCTATAATTTTAATCCCAGTAATTTTTGTACTAGCTCAGCCTGATCTTGGAACGTCTATATTAATTATAAGTAGTGGCCTTATCATATTGTGGTTAGGTGGGGTAAAAATTAAGTATTTTTTTGTGTCATTTGTAGTTTTTTTAATTTCACTACCATTTGTAATTACTTATTTAGAACCTTATCAAAAGTTAAGGATTTTGACTTTTTTAAATCCTGAGAGAGATCCCTTAGGAGCTGGCTATCAAATTATTCAATCAAAAATTGCAATAGGTTCAGGTGGATTTTCAGGAAAAGGTTTTTTACAAGGAACACAAAGCTATCTAGATTTTCTTCCAGAAAAACATACCGATTTTATTTTTACTTTATTTTCTGAAGAGTTCGGATTTATTGGATCAGTTGGACTTTTAATGTTGTACACGATTATTATTTTAAGAATTATTCAAATAGGTGCCATCTCTAGAAGTAGTTTTGCAAGATTATTTTGTTTTGGTTTTGCTTTTGCTATTTTTATCTACATTACTGTAAATTTATCTATGGTATTAGGACTTCTGCCAATAGTTGGTTCACCACTTCCAATAATGTCTTTTGGAGGATCTTCAATGCTTGCGACAATGATTGGTTTTGGTATTGTAATGAGTGCTAAAGTTCACAATCAACAAGCTATAGCTTAAAATAATTTGAATATAAATTGTGTATAATATGTCACTTCTAAATAATTAAATTTAATCTATATAAATGTATCGTGAATAAAAATATTAAAGTTGGAATCGTTGGTGCTGGAATACAAGGAGTATCGAATGCTTTGTTTTTACAAAAAAAAGGATTTAACGTAACGATATTTGATAGAGATAATCCTGGTGCGCAAGCTGCTTCTTATGGAAATGCTGGCCACTTTTCACCTTATGCCTCAGTGCCTCTTAATCGTCCTGATGTTTTAGCAGATGTGCCTTCAATGTTATTAAGTTCTTCAGGCCCTTTAGCTTTAAAATGGAATTACGTTCCAAAAATGATCCCATGGTTTTTAAAATTTATCATGAATTCAACGACAAATAAGATGATGCATACTGCAAAAAATATGCATCAAATTTTAGATTTAGCATTACCTGCATATGACGAATTATTTGATGAAATTGATTTAGATGGCTTAGTTGAAAATAAAGGAATTCTCTATATTTGGAATGATCAAGATTTAAAAAGTAGGGAACTAGAAATTAAAATAAGAGATGAGCTGGGTGTTGAGCAACAACTAGTTAGTAAGGCTGAGATTCATGATCTTGAACCGCATATCAAACCTTTTTACCATGCTGGTGTTTATTATCCTTATGCAAGACATGCAAGAAATCCAAAAAAAATTTTGTTAAAACTTTTTGACTTATTTTTAAAAAAGGGTGGAAAATTCAACAAAGTAAATATTAAAGATATTAGCTTTGATGAAGAAAAACCAGTTTTTAAAACTGAAAATCAAAGTTTCATTTTTGATAAAGCAGTAATTGCTTGTGGAGCTTTTTCAAAAAAATTAACTGACAATTTAGGTGAAAGAATACCTTTAGATACTGAAAGAGGCTATCATGTTCATTTTAAAGGATGTGATCATATGTTAAATAGACCTGTCATTTTTTCTAATAGAGGTTTTGGAATAACACCTATGGAACAGGGTTTAAGAGTAGTTGGAACAGTTGAATTTGGCGGTTTAGATAACCCATTATCAAAATCTAGAGTTAAAAACTTGATAAATAATGCAAAGTATATGTTAGGCGATTTACCAGAACATGAAGACGAATGGTTAGGGTTTAGACCATCTCTACCTGATTTTCTTCCAGTAATGGGCCCATCAAAAAACCATAAAAATATCTATTACTGCTTTGGGCATCACCACTTAGGTTGGACCTTAGGACCTATTTCAGGAAAAATAATTTCTGGAATGATTGCTAATGAAAA
>Ga0213863_10001159_pt1 | contig 19564 bp, 13 predicted proteins | sample PICome_8_FD_160128 | JGI IMG/M metagenome (GOLD analysis project Ga0213863, IMG submission 160128) | Coastal seawater microbial communities near Pivers Island, North Carolina, United States - PICO497 | ecosystem: Environmental > Aquatic > Marine > Coastal | place: USA: North Carolina... | reverse complement strand
ACCCAGCGCCAACCCCGACGTCCCCAGCACAGTCATTTCAACACCCTGATATCGAACAAGACTAAGATCTAGGGTCCCTCCACCAAAATCAAAGGTAAATGCCATACCCGCAGCGCCCGCCGAGAGCGAAGTACGATTCCTAGCATGTAGGTAACTCAAAGTCGCCGCTAATGGCTCCGGATAGAATGTGTCCGGGGCTATCCGAGCGTACTCAGCGGCTTCGCGCAACCGCTTTAGCGCAACGCGATCAGCATCGACAGCACCTTCAAAATGAACGGGACGACCAATGACAATTTGATGAGTCAACGCCGGGATAGAAGCGTCAATAGCGACCCGCATTGCCTTTAGCATTGGGGTCATGAGCGCAACTAAACGAAAAGGATGATCAAACACCATCAGTCGTTTGATTTCGACCTGCCCGATCAAGCGTTTAACGCCGCGAAATAGCCGACCAGGCAGACCGCGATCGATGACAGCTGCACCGTAAACTGCGCTGGTCGAAATCTCTGGCTGGGAGAACGGGTCATCAGCCGTAGCCTCGCCAGTCAAAAGCGAAGCATGGGCGACGACCTCCGGAGTTAATTCCACGATTCGATCGCGATTCTCTTCGATATACTGAACGATGGCCTCACTTCCGGTTCTCGCCACTAACTCACGATTAAGGTGCACAGCAGTGGGCGTCACATCAAGACCTGTCTCTAAATGAATTTTGTGGACAGTCCTACCATCAAACCAAGCCGCTGCCGAATTTGATGTGCCGAAATCAAGACCGACACCAATGCTATTACACTGTTCTGTCACGAGTGACTTTCACCCTCTCTTTAAATCCAGCGAGCGCCACGACCATGAAGTGAGCAATGCCGGCGACTGATTCTAGACAGCCTTGAGTAACAGCCCCCTGAAATAGACGACAAATTAATTTCATTCGATGATTCGCAATCAGGGTCGCTGTACCTCTTAGCGAGCCGCGAGCCCCAGACTCTTTAAAAACTCTCCGCCTGTGGCCAACAACCTGAATTCAGCGATTCTCAGCTGAAATTCTGCTACGACCAGACCCGAGCGCGCTCTGAACAACTCATTTTGGATATCCAAGACATCGAGCAATGTACGTTTCCCAATGGCCAGTTGTTCAAGATAGACCTCGAGCACCTCTTCAGTTGCAGTGACATGTACCTGCAAATACTGCAAACGTAAGCCAAGGTCCTCGATGTCGTTCCAGAGTAAACTGACGTCCTTGGTGATCGAGCGCCTCAAAGCGATCAGTCCTTGCTCTGCGGAACTGATTCTTGCCACCGCTTCTTCCAACTTCGCCTTATCCGCCCCGCCCCGATAAAGGTTGTAACTCATACGGAGTACCGCAGTCTGATCATCGTTCGCCCCCGGAGAACCGTCCATATTATCATTGCGGGTCGCACCGAGTGTCAGGTCAAGCCGAGGTTGAAAAGCGCCCAAAATTTGCTTGCGCGCGGCTCTGGCAGCTTCAAGATCTGCTTGAGCGGCCTCAACCTGTGGATTATTTTGAAAAGCACGCTGCACCGCAGCTTCGAGGGTTTCTGGCAAAGTTGTGGGCCGACTCGGCAAAACGAGATCGACCGCACTTTCGCCAACAACTCGATAAAACTGAGCCCTGCTGTTCTGAGCATCTTTTTGGCTGAGTAGCATTGAGCTTTTAGATTGTGCTTGGCGCCCCTTGGTCTGAACAACATCAACTTTAGTGCCTACGCCCCCTTCAAAGCGCTCTTCTATCTTGATCAGCGTCTCATCGTGTTGCGTTAAATTTTGCTTTGAGAGTACTACCAGCTGGTCAGTCTTGAGCACCTCAAGGTAGGCTTGAGCAACTTGCAGGCTGGTGTTTTCTCGGGTCGTCGCAAGGCGCGCAGCCGTCGCCACCATTATCGCGTCCTGCTGCTTTACATAATTTGAAGTTCCAAACCCATCGTAGAGCATCTGATTTAGAACCAGACTACGTTCATATCGGTCAAACCGTTGATTGACCAGTTCCGTGGCACGCGTTGTCGTATTGTCGGACTCCTCAAGGCCTCTCGCAAGAACGACATCAACCGAGGGCAAAAATCCAGCAAAGGCCTGCCGCCGTAGCGCACTGGCTGCTTGGAGATTAAATTTTGAGGTTTGGATATTAGGATTGGTTAAAAGCGTCTGCTGAACGGCCTCTTCCAATGACTGCGCGTAGGCGACTACTGGCAATAGCCCCATTAAAAACGAAAGAATGATCATTCTTTTCAAGCGCTTTCTCTCAATTTGCTTACATCTTCCCCGAAGGAGTTTACCGAAGTTTAAGATTCAGAGATACCAGCCGATTCGTAACTGCCCACCATCATAAATGCTGACCAAATATAGGGCTGTCCCCAGAGCGGTGATTCCTTGAGTTCTAGCTGTGACTCTCTGAGCGCTTGGCGAGCAGGCATGCCAGTTAAAATTCGCTGATAAAAGATGGTCATGAGCGCTTGAGTACCCGCATCACTGACCTCCCACAATGAATTCACCACCTCAGAAACTCCCGCTTCTTGAAATGCCCGACGCAAACCATAGACTCCCTCACCCTCATGAATCTCCCCAAGTCCTGTTTCACAGGCCGAGAGCACAACCAATTTGGTGCCAGAGAGCTTTAAGTCCAACACCTCGAGAGCCGTCAAAACGCCGTCGTTACGGGTATCGATATCACCCAGAAATTTTGCGTTTTTGTTAATGCCAGCGAATGCCAATCCGGCACGAAGCAGCGGGTTATCGCCAGGAGGAGGGACCTGAAAATCGGCCCCACGTTGCAGCTTAAGTAGTCTCTTCTTGAGATTCTCATCGGCTTTTAAAAAGAAACCATGCGTTGCGATGTGAAGGATTTCGGGTATTTCCTCAAGTTCGCTGATCACCTGCTCTTCAGCATCTTTCTGACTGAAGACTGCTTTGTCTTCGTTTTGCGCGTCAACCTGCTCAACAATGATTTCTCCTTCTTTTTGAGCACCTGGAAGCGGCAAAAAATTCAGTCCTCTCAATCCATTGCCCGCGCCGCGGAGGCTATCAGATTGGGCGGCCCGACTTGCGGCAACTTGCTTGATTTGATCTGGGTCAGCCACCCCATCAGCATCATAATCGGGGCCAGCAACGATCATGTAAGGCCCCTCAGACAAACTCAAAAAGCTGGGCAACAAATCTCGGCCCGAGGTCAAAAAATGAAAGTCAATGGTGTCAACCAAATAGGCTTCGTCGTAATCAACCAAAGCCGCGAAAGGCAGAATATTCAGCAGTCCGTCGGGGATCAGATAGATGTACTCGATGGAATCTGTAGCCGCAGCGATGGGCTCCCAAATCGCCTCATAAGCAATTTGACCGACTTCTATAAAGTCGAAATCTTCGGCCGCAGGGTCTTGGATCGTCTCACGATACTCGGTTATCAACGCATCGGCCTCATCAGCATTCTCATAATTGATCAGGCTGTAATCAAGCACGCCCCCCTGTCTTGTAACCACAGCTGCCAAATAATGCGGACCAGACTCGGTTCGATAGGACTGGAAATCAACCAAAGCACGCCCTTCGGCGATTTCAGCTTCGAGCGCAGCAACGCTGATCGCCGAGATCGATGTTCTGTATTGAGCACTTGCGCGCCCGAGACGCCCCTGCAGTTCGTTAACTTTTTGCTCGAGCTCATAGAGCGCCTCTGGGTGACGTCCTACCGTCTCAGCAGTTGGACCGCTGAGAGTGAGCTTGGCTAGAGATTCACGACTGAGGCGCAGCTCATTTGCAAGGCTCGAAAGCTCAGGGTTTCTTGTCATGCGTCCTATTTGTTGAATCTCTGAGGTGATTTTTAGCAGCAGACCTTTTCGATGCAGACTTGCCTCAAGCGCAAGCCGGGCACTTTCTGGGCCACCAACTTTCGCGAGCAATGCTAGGTAAGACATGAGTTCAGGCCGGTGCAGCCGCATGTAACCCTCTCGCGCATTTTCCCCAGTGACCCACAACATCCTGTCAAGAAAAGCACTCCGGCGGAGAAAACCCGCGCGCTTGAGATCGATTCCCGCTGCCAGCTCTCCTGTTGCAACTAACGTATCCGAAAGACCATTTAACGCTTCAAACGTGTAAGGATGCTGCTCTCCTAAAACTGCCTCTGCTTTTGACAACGCGTCGGTTAGCATCGATTTTGCTTCTTGCAATCGTCCCATAAGAAGGTACGCGCCGCCCAAGTCAATCAACGAGCGAATGACGTCAGGATGGTCGTCACCGAGTTTTCCCGTTCGAAGCGTCAACGCCAGCAATAAGGTTTGCTCGGCCTCAACAATCGCTCCACGCTTCATCTGGACCCGGCCAAGATTGTTCAGCGCTTTAAGACGCAGTGGGTGAGACTCACCCAAAGTTCGCGTCCATCGATCTAAAACCTCAAGAAAAGCTGGTTCAGACTTATCAAAGTCGTTCATCATAAAGTATAGAAAAGCAAGATTGTTTTTTGAGGCCACCGTCTCACTGTGATCGTCGCCAAACAAACCTGACAGAATTGAAATACTCTTTTGATACAGTGGCTCAGCTTCTCTGAAACTGCCCTGACTTTCATAAAGTAACGCTAAATTATTACTTTGCCGGGCAGCTTCCGGGTCTTGCCGTCCACGCACCGTTTCAACCAAGGACAGCGCCTTTTTCATCAAGGGTTCAGCCTGATCATACAGCCCCATGGCTTCATAGAGGTTACCCAAGTTATTCGTGAAAGCGATAACGATGGGATGTGACTCGCCAACCACCTTCTGCATTCCCTCAAGCGCCTCAACAAAGACCTGTTCAGCTGCATTGAACTGACCAAGACGCTGGAGCAAATTCCCCTTTTTTGACACCAAACTGTACAAATTGCTGGGCACATTGCTCCACCGCTCTCTGGCAGTGGCCTCTATCAAATCAAGCACTTTCAGCGCTTCGTCATAGTCAGCCGCATCAATCAGAACGTCGATCAGATAGACGTTTCCCCTCAGCCATAGATCCGTTTGCGGGGTGGTTAACGCGAGCGCATCATTCAGCGTTGATCGCGCCCTGCCCAAGCGGCCACTTTTCCGATGGACGTCAGCAAGCCTTAAACTCATGTTCACTGCATTTTCAGCCGCAGGGCCTGTGCCTTGACGGGCCAAATCAATACCTTGCTCAAGATATCGCTGAGCCGAGGCCAGATCACCTACCCCAATCGTCAGTTGCGCCAGATAATCCAAACAACCATGGTAGCGGGAATGCCAAGGTGACAGAGCTGTGGACAGTCCCTCGCAGAGTTCCCTTTGCTCAGCAATCGCGGCTTGAGCCTGACCCGTTTGGTTCAATATTCGGACGCGATCCTCGACGATTAATTGATTATAACGATGTGCAGACGGCAACACGGCGAGCATCTGATCTCGAACAATTTCAAGGATACTCATCGCCATATCAACTTCACCCTGCTGCAGATAGAGCCAATGCGACTGTCCCAGCATTTGAATCGTACTCGGATGCTCACTACCAAGGGTGGCCACATAAGTGCCGTAGGCTGAATCTGACATCGCCTCTGCGTAGGGGAGAACACCCGCCTCAAGCAACTTTTGAAAAAAACGAAACTGAGCATCCGCCGTAAGCAAATGACTCTCACCCAGCAAATCTGCCGAGAAAGATACGACCCCTTCTTGATCGATCAGCCCTTGATCTAAATTTCCCGAGGTGAAGCTTGCCTCTGCCTCTAAACTCAATGCTTCATAGGCTCCCAGTAGGTCTTCCATACCCTCGGGAGCGGCCCTCGCCGACTCGAGGTGTTGGGCAAACTCGAGCGGTAAATCAGACAGAGGCGCTCCTCGAGTCTCTAGCAGATATGCGATTGCCCTGTAGTCCTTTGCGGCAATTGCTTGCTCAAGTTCTTCGCCAACTGCGGTTGCCGCTCTGACACTGGGACCGATCAACACCAGACCCAACAACAAAAAATAACGCCCGAGCATCACTATTTTCGTTACCTCTCTGAGCTTTCTCGACATGCTTATCTCGATCTTCATTTAGTATTGGTTTAATTGAATTAGGCTTCAGCGTCAACGCTCTTTTTGCCGCTGAGCGTGCTATAACTGCACGACTTAACGCTGGATCGTCGAAATAGAGCGCGGAGAATCAATGCATCAATTTGAAAATTCATGGTTGGCAAGAGCACTGGGCAGGCTTGTCTTAAGCATTTTTGGCTGGCGGGTTGCAGGCGCTGTTCCAAAATCTAAGCATACCGTGATTATTGCGGCCCCCCACACAAGTAATTGGGACTTCATTTTTTTGATCGCGGCGACATCGGCCATAGGCGTACGGATCAATTGGCTTGGTAAAAAGTCCCTTTTTAATCACCCCCTGGGATTCTTGATGCACGGCCTTGGCGGTATTCCAGTCGATCGATCCCAACGCAACAATATGGTGGATCAAATTTGCGAGCGATTTAAAAGTCGTGTTTCCCTGCATCTCGTTGTGCCTCCAGCGGGTACCCGAGCAAAAACTGATCACTGGCGCTCGGGCTTCTACCACATTGCTCGGCAGGCCGAGGTTCCTGTCATTTTTGGTTTTTTAGATTACTCAAAAAAACTCGCCGGTATCAGTAGCACCAATCATCTCTCTGGTATCGTTAAACAGGACATGGACGCCATACGATCCTTCTACGCCGATAAAATTGGTAAATTTCCCGCGCTTTCAAGCACGGTTCGGCTCGCCGAAGAGATCGATCGAACAACGGATGGGCAAACCGGATCGAATTAATTTAGCGAATCCCAAAGATGACCTCGAAGAAGACCAGGGCAATGAGCGCCGCTGAGATCTTCATTTCAGCCCCATGGTCGGTGACCGCAAAAGATTTTTTAGCAGGTTGACACAGAGGGCGTAGAAAGCGATCTCGTTTTTAAACTTAAAATGCCGGCATCGGTTGTCAGCGCCCAGGGTCTAACAAGACAAAGTTGCCCAAGCATCTCTACCAAAGCCCTGGCCCGAATGGACGACTAGGCCTAGCCTCACTCGAAGCTAGCTTTCATCTCACGGCACAGTAAGCCTGTTTGCAGCTGTTTTGGGTTTGCTCTGCGTCCCAACCAGACAAAGCGCCCAAGAAGTCCCACCTAACAAGATGGGCCCAGACCTGAGCTCGCAAAAACTTCAACCTTTTAAACGGTATCTTCGGTGATGATCCCTAGTTTCCAACACCATCAAAAACAATCACGCTACGAGCAACAGAGCCTGACTTCATGTCGACAAATGCCTGATTAATATCATCAAGCCCGATTCGCTTAGATACCATTTCATCCAGGTGTAGCTTCCCTGCAAGGTAAAAATCAATGAACCTCGGCATATCGATACGAAAACGGTTAGATCCCATAAATGATCCTTGGATTCGCTTTTCCTGCAAAAATGCTGCACCCATCAATTCAATCTTGACGCCGACCGGAATCATACCAATCACAGTGGCCGTACCTCCCGCTCTGAGCATTGCAAACGCTTGCTCGGCAGTGGCCTTTAGCCCAATGGCTTCAAAACTGTAATGAACACCCCCTCCTGTCAATGCCATGATTTGCTCAACAGGATCGCCATCAGCCGCATTGACAGTATCCGTTGCTCCAAACGTTTTGGCCATTTCCAGCTTAGCTGGCATTGTGTCGATGGCAATGATTCGGCCAGCCCCAGCCAGCGCCGCACCATTGATGCAGGAAAGTCCAACACCACCGCAACCAATCACTGCAACCGTTGTACCGGGTTCTACTGCAGCCGTATGAAAGACGCTGCCCACCCCAGTGGTGACCGCACAACCAATCAATGCCGCCCGGTCAAGCGGCATATCCTCGCGGATCTTGACGATCGCATGCTCGTGCACAAGCATTTGCTCAGCAAAAGATGACAGATTTGCAAACTGTTGGACCGGCTGGGACTCGATCGCCAACCTGGGCGCATCTTCGGCACCCCGCTTTGTCTCTGGATTTTGACACAGCGATAGGTGTCCGGTGAGGCATTCCTCGCAATGACCGCAAAATACAGACAAACAGGTAATCACGTGATCGCCAGGCTTAACGTAAGTCACATCGCTTCCCACGGCCTCAACAACCCCTGCCGATTCATGACCAAGCACCATGGGTGTGACCGCAGGATAGAGGCCCTCAATGAAGTGTAGATCGCTGTGGCACACACCCGCTGCAGCGGTACGAATTAAAACCTCACGCGGGCCTGGTTTTGAAATTGAAATTTCCTCGATGCTAAGCGGCGCTCCAACTTCTCTGAAAATTGCTGCTTTCATGGTCTCTCCCTATCTCTTCAATAACTTTGCTGGAATATGATGGTTCCACTATGCACGGTTCGAAGGGCGAGGGAAAGATGAAATTAGCGCCACGGAAGCATCGGCATCACATCCGCTCTGGATCCAAATTGCAGGACTGGAATCGATCCGATAACTCTGGGCCGCCTGCTGCGTCGAAGGTCCAACACATTCGCCCAAGCACCGTTCACTCAATGCGCCTTCAACCAAGGGCGCTTTACTTCAAATAGGCCTACTTCAAATAGCGCTAATTCAAAAAATGAAGACTGCGGGTGCTGCACCCCCGCTTAATGCGATCCACCATCTACAGCGAGGATGGCTCCCGTGGTAAAACTCGCACCCGAGCCTGCAAAGTACAGAGCCGCAGCAACGATTTCATCAGGTTCCCCGCCCCGCTGCAGTGGGATACTGGCCTCTGCGCGCGCGTTGAAGGCCTCCATATCCCAAGCGTCAGCAATGTCAGTCAGGAACGGACCAGCCATAATGCAGTTGACCCTAACGCTCGGGCCATAGGCCGCCGCAAAAGAGCGCGTGAGCGCATTTAAGCCAGACTTGGCCGCCCCGTAAGGTTCTGAATTCGGGCTCTTGGTGACCGAAGCTGAACTACTGATATTGATGATAGAGCCCCCGCCAGAACGCATCATTCGATCACCGACATTGGCCATCAAGCGAAAGGGACCTTTCAAGTTGACGCTCACGACCTTATCGAACAACGCCTCGGAGACTTCAGTCAGCGCAGGATATAAAGGGGACATCCCAGCGTTATTAATCAAGACGTCGATCTTTCCAAAGTGAGCAATCACTGCCTCAACCATGGCGTCAAGATCATCCCAATCGCCCACATGGGTTGCTCGTGTGAAAACCTCACTGCCATAGGCAGCCCTCATCGCTTCAGCGGCTGCATCGCAGGCCTCGATTTTTCGACTGACGATCGCTAATTTAGCACCCTCAGCTGCGAAACCTTCGGCCATCGCTCTCCCCAGCCCACGGCTTCCGCCGGTGATTAACACAACTTGGTCTTTAAACAACTCACCCATTTTGTTTCTCCTGTGACTGTTTCCTAAAAGTTTTCGTCTACTTACATTTTTCTATTTATTTTTTCGTCTATTTGGTCGCTCATTAGAGATGCCAGCGCCTATCGATTCATACCCTGGCCTACGATCAGCGAAGGCGCTTAGGAACCTAAGATTATCTGGACTTGCGAAGCCACTTGCGTGGCTGCAGAGCGTGCTTGATCAAGATCTTCTGATCGCGCAAGAGCCACGCCGAGCCTTCGGGATCCAGCCATTGAGGGCTTGCCGAACAGGCGCAGGTCCGTTCCAGCGACATCAAGGGCCTCAGCGACACCCTCAAAAGCGATTTGATCTGAGGGCCCTTCGCCGAGGATTACAGCCGAGGCCGCTGGTCCCAACTGCTCAATAAGGGGTATCGGCAGGCCCAGAACCGCCCGCACATGGAGCGCAAACTCCGATAAATTTTGTGAAATCAGAGTCACCAGTCCTGTGTCATGAGGTCGAGGTGAGACTTCGCTAAAAATTACGGAATCGCCTTTCACGAAAAGCTCAACGCCAAATAGCCCAAATCCGCCCAAATTTTCTGTGATGGTGCTTGCGATGTGCTGCGCATGCGCTAAGGCCGCGGGGGTCATTGCCTGGGGCTGCCAAGATTCACGGTAATCACCGCTCTCTTGTCGGTGCCCGATCGGCGGACAGAAACTCGTTCCGCCGATGTGTCGCACCGTGCGCAACGTAATCTCATAATCAAAATCAACGAAGCCCTCAATAATGACCCGACCACGACCACTGCGCCCTGCTGATTGAGCATGGACCCAAGCCGAACCGATTTCGCTTTCTGCTCGAATCAATGACTGCCCTTTTCCCGAAGAAGACATGACCGGCTTTATGAAGCACGGATAACCGATTCGCGTCACGGCGGCTCGACAATCTTCTTCAGAGTCTGCAAAGGCATAGCTTGATGTTGGCAACCCGAGCGTCTCTGCTGCAAGACTACGGATTCCTTCCCGGTTCATCGTCAACTGCGCTGCCCGCGCCGTCGGGATGACCTTAAAACCCTCTCCTTCCAATTCCGCGAGCGTATCAGTGCTCAACGCTTCAATTTCTGGAATAATCAAATGCGGTTTTTCGAGTTCGATCACCTCACGCAGTGCTTTGCCATCAAGCATGCTCAACGTGTGAGCGCGATGAGCCACCTGCATGGCTGGCGCGTTGTCATAGCGATCCACGGCAATGACCTCAATCCCAAACCTCTGCAGCTCAATCGCTACCTCCTTACCCAATTCGCCGCTACCGCACAGCATGACTCGAGTTGCAGTTGCTGACGTTGCAGTACCAATTCGTTTCATCTTCACCTCACTTAATCTGTTTGCTTAAACATGAGCCCCCTGTTGTAAGCCACGGCCTGATTCCTCTGCAATCAGCCTCAACTCCACCAAAAGTCTACCATCGCACAGCTTTCACATCGCAAGCACCCTGCAATTTAAACCCTTGCCAAGGCCGCCCGAGGTCTTTATCCGCAAGCTCGAGGCCTCATTTTCTATGACCCAACAACGCTAAGGGCCAGGGCGCTCAATCACCAAGACGTTCATGCTCAAGCCTCGGGCGCAAACAGAGACAGAATGTCAGACCAGCCAGGCCAGCGAGCCCCGCAGCTACCATAAAGGGAATCTCATAACTTCCGAAATGGCCGAAGAGCCACCCCAAAAGGCCAGGGCCTGCAGCCACGCCAAGAACGCTGAATAGATTCGCCCAGGAAAAGAGCCGACTGTAATTTAGCAGCCCATATCGCGCCGCAATGATCAACGGCTGCAACATTAATAGGTTCCCTACAGTAACACCGAGCATGGCTAAACCCAGAAAAACCCCCGCGGTCGTTTCACTGAGACTGAGAATTCCCAGTGAGAGCGCTTGAGCAAACATCATCACCAAGGTAAATCCCTGGACAGGTATTCGCTCCAACAAGAAACCACCGGCCAATCGTCCGACGACACTGGCAAGGGGTAATACGGTCAATGCGATCGCCACCCAATGCTCTGGAAGCCTCTGGGTAATCAGACCATATTGATGAGCAATTGCGCCAACTTGAGATGACATCAAGCAAACGTAGGCAAGGTTGAACCATACAAAAAATGGATCTCTAACAGCGACCGCAAAAGGCACGCCTCCGAATCCAACGGGAGTTTCTTGCCAGGCTGCGCCATCCGGCATCAAACCGAGATCAGCTGGGGACGATCGAAGCAGCCAAAGCGTTACGGGAATGACGCCTAAAATATAAAGCAATGCCTGTATCGAGGCCGCTTGAGAGAATTCTAAGTTCCCTACCCAGTAGGCTGAGAGCGGTGTTATCAACATACCACCGACCGAGAGCCCGGTTGAAGCAATCGATAACGCTCGGGCACGATGTACCACAAACCATCGCGAGATTAATGTGGTCGCGGGCAGCAACCCAGAGGCACTAAAACCCAGACCAAAGAGCGCATAAACGGCATAGAGTTCCCAGATTTCGCTGATTGAACCCACGCACCAGAGGCCAAAGGCAGCGAGAAGTGCTCCAGGAACTATGATCCAACGGACATCACATCGCTCAAGGAGCGGTGCGATCCCAAGGCCCGCAACACCGCTGACAACAAAAAACACCGATACGGCAGAAGACGCAACTTCGATGGAATACCGACCTGTCGAGGCAAGGGATTGAATAAGCACAGCGTGATTATAAAAGCCAAGCCCTGAACTGAATGCCAAAATAAGAAACAATCCAGCGACTAATTTCCAGCCATAAAACATCAGCGTTTCGTCCTTTCAGAGGACTGTAACATATGAAGCGTGCTGCCTGCGGCCGGCGAGATTATGGTAGTCTTGGGGCGCCGCAGAATTAGGATCTCATTATTTACCGTTGGCTTATCCTTTTTGGTGTCTGGAGCTGTTATCTCGCATTTGGACTTACAGCGACCAGCCTTGCGCCCCTGGTTCCCCTGATAGAAGCTGATCTTGGTATCTCGCATACTGCAATGGGCAGTATTATGGGTGTCTGGCAACTCACCTATATTGCATTTGCAGTGCCAGGCGGCATGCTTTTAGACCGAATCGGATCGCGTTACGCGTTGACTTTGGGTGTTCTTTTCATCGCCCTGTCTTCACTGTTTCGTGGGGTCGCAGAAGACTATTTAAGCATGCTCCTTGCCGTGATGTTATTCGGGATTGGAGGCCCAATTGTTTCGGCTGGCGCGCCCAAAATGATTACCCGTTGGTTCACCGGACAGTCTCGGGGACTCGCGATGGGAATCTACATGACGGGACCCGCAATCGGCGGCATCGTCTCGCTGACCCTGACGCATTCTGTGCTTCTACCTATTTTAGGTTCATGGCGTAATCTAATGACTTTAAACGCTATAATGGCGGTCACAATCGCGCTGGGATGGTATTTCATTGCAGCCAATAGCAGAATGCGTGCCTCAGAAACCCTCGATCAGACAGCCCCCTCACCGCAGCTGCCCGCAATAAAAAGTCTTATTCAACAACCTGCTGTGAGAATCATTCTAATAATGAGTATTGGGGTTTTTCTGGTTAACCACGGGCTCAATAATTGGCTACCGGAAATTCTCAAAAATACCGGCATGACACTCATAGAAGCCGGTTATTGGGCAGCGATTCCAACAGTTATTGGTATTTTAGGTTCGCTGACCATACCCCGGCTAGCAACTCCGGGTAGACGATTTCCGATTTTATTAGCGCTCACCGCTCTAGCGGCCTTAGCCACCCTCTTACTCCAATTCAGCGAAGCGCCTCTTCAGTTCAGTGGGCTCGTGCTTCAGGGCATCGCCCGTTCTAGTATGATGACGGTTCTTATCCTGACTTTGGTTGAACTGCCTGGAATCGGTGAGAAGAACGCCGGTTTAGCCAGCGGTTTGTTTTTCTCAGCAGCTGAAGTGGGCGGAGTCTTAGGCCCGGTAGCTTTGGGGCTTTTCTACGATGCAACTGGGAACTTTACCCTGGCGCTCGCTGCGCTGACGTTTGTCTGTCTCGCCCTATTGATCGCCACAACGCACTTGCAAAAGATATCGGTACACCAAACCCATTCTTCACAAAATACAACAAGCTAGCCTGACTAACGGATTGGATTACCCACATTAAACACCCCACCGCTGTATTGAACACCGGGGATACGCTCCTGTTCGGGAGGAAACTCGGCGCGTTTTTGCCGAAAATAGCTTTCTCTAAAATCACCCTCACTGGCTTTGGCATAGGTCGCATAGACTGCTCGTCGAGGAAAATCAGTGTGATTGACCCCCGAACGATGGGGAAGAAATCCATCAAAAATCATAATGTCTCCGATCTCGGTCGACTTAGGTTGCCAAGTCAGGTCATTCTCAACCTCGGTATCCAGGGTCAGATCCTCCGCCTGGGGCAGACGCAAGCGCGGCTCTGAGCCCTCCCCCACTTCAAGACAGCCGTTTTCACGCGTGCTCGCATCGAGGCTCAACATAATGGTGACATGCTCACTCTGACCAAATAGATCAAACGCCGGCGCATCTTGATGCGCTTTGAACCCTTGACCTCCAGGCAGTTTAAAATTCACTTTCTCTTTAAACAAAATCGCAGTCTCGCCCAAACACTGGCTGGCCAAGTTTAACCAAGATGGTCCCGTGAGTAGTTCGTTCATTCGTGGTGCATCATCGAGCAGGTATTCAATCCGACAGGGCATCGACTCGCCATCTACTGACTTCTCGAAATAGGTCATCCACCGAGCAGGGCCGTTGTGTGTTGATAACGGCGTCATTTCTTCTAGCAAAAGCGCAACCGCATCCAGCGGCAGCCGGCGCTTTAAAATTGCATACCCCTTGGCTCGGTAGTTCGATATCTGGCGTGCATCGAGGTGCTGCGCTCGAAGGTGATCCGAAACGAGCGCGCCAAACTGATCTAGCGGAGCACCCGTTGGCTGAATCACCTTAGCCGCTTCATCAAATACACGCAGTTGCAACGCTTCCGCGAAATATGGCGATGACTCAAAACGTTTACATTCAAGGGGCGTCATCGCCCCACCTTGAAAGGCCAAAGTTTCCTGACTGGCCGGGCTAAGCATGTCGGCATAGGTCGCATCCTTGGCTACCCGATAGCGCTTTGCAGCCACATGCAACCCAACCAACTCTGAAACGACCGCCGAGAAGCCTAAGGTAGCGAGGTAGTAAGCACCGAGCCGTTCATGATCACGAACCCCAAAACGCCCCATTTTCGCGTCACTCTGATACTGCAAATGACCAATATCATGGAGCAAAGCAGCGAGAATGATCTCTTCTTTGGCACCAGCAGCCAGCGCTGCCCTCCCCGCTTGCAAAGCATGGGCCCACTGACTGATCGGCTCACCTACGTAATCTTGCTGGCCCAGAGTTTGAAAAAGTGCGGTCAAGCGCTCGAGCGTTTCCATCATTCCGCACTAGAGAGATCTAGCGTGTTCCGAAGAATAAATTTTTGAACCTTTCCAGTCGCATTGCGGGGTAAAGCATCGGTGAAGACTACATGTTTGGGCTGTTTAAACCGGGCCAGACGATCACGAGTGAATTGTCTAATATCCGCCGCCGACATGACTCGATCTGCTTGTAACGAGACCACAGCACAACCCACCTCACCCCACTGCTCATCTGGTACGCCGATAACCGCGACTTCGCGAATCTCCGGAATCTCATAGAGTATATTTTCAACTTCTGCTGGATAGACGTTTTCGCCCCCAGAGATATACATGTCTTTGAGACGATCCTCGATATAGATGTAGCCTGCTTCATCTCGACTGGCAATATCGCCGGTTCGCAGCCAGCCATCCACAAACGTCTCATCATTCGCATCTTGTCTGCGCCAGTATCCAGGCGTGACGACGGGACCTCGACACCAAAGCTCACCAGATTCTGAAGGCGCCGCATCTGAGCCATCCTCTTTAACGATCCGAATCTCCGTATGACGTAGCGCCTTACCAGCCGACCCCACCCTCTCGGGTACATCGGCATAACCAAGAATGCAGCAGCTGGCCATGTTTTCAGTCATTCCATAGCCCTCCTGGATGACCACGCCTCGCTGATACCACCATTTTACCAGCGCCTCGGGGACCGCTTCGGCGCCTGCGATACACACCTTAAGACTGTCAAATCTGGCCTCAGCGTTCCCGGGGTGATCGCGCAAGGCATTAAAAATAGCCGGCACCCCCAAGAAATGCGTAATCGAAAGCGATTCATCTGAGAAGGCACTGAGCGCCAGACCAGGATCAAACGCTCGCATAATCACAGCGGTACCACCGTAAAAAAGTGCTGGGCAGGTAAAAACCTGTAAGCCGCCAATATGAAACAAAGGCATAACCGCCAGACCCACCATATCTGGGTTGCAGTACATGCTGCTGGCATTCACCTGTGCCCACACCATCATGCCATGCGTCATAATAACCCCCTTAGGCAAGCCCGTTGTGCCTGAGGAGTACATCAACATGCACTGGTCTTCTGGCTCGAGGGACACCATCTCCATTGTCGGAGAAAGCCCAATGATTGCGGATTCAAATTCTGATTCAGCGCCGCGTCCTTCGGTGCTCACAAGATGCGGAACATCAACAGTGAGCGCCTCTACTGTTTCGGATAACTCGACATCGAAAATGACAACCGTGGGCTCGGCATCCCCAATAATAAAATCGAGTTCAGAGGCTGTGAGACGAAAATTGAGCGCCAAATGCACCGCCCCAATCCGCCAAGTGGCAAAAACGATGTCCATCGTATCTAAAGAATTGAGGGCAAGTACTCCGACCCGATCGCCCCGCCCAACGCCCAGAGTCTTTAACCACGTTGCTACCCGGCCTACCCGTTCATGCATCTGAGCATAGGTGCAGCGGCGCTGGGAGGGTAGTTCGATCATCGCCGTATGCCCCGGTCTACTCGACGCGTTATAACTTATCCAATCAACAATCATTCCTGGCATGGTATTTATCGTCTCCTTACTGTCCCGTTAAGTTTTTGTTTGGCTTGTTCTACCTTAAAAAAACAGCGTGTTTATCCCGGCCAACAATTCGCAGACGTAGACTCAATTTAGATAATGCTTTAGCAACCATCCGGCCGCCTTACAAATATCTCGGCAACGGTCTCGACGACGGTCTCGACGACGGTTTCGATAGCTGTGTTTACAAGTCAAATGAAGTAGTCTACACCACGCCCCCAGCGCGCGAGAAACCACTCATGCTTCAATCGGTAGACTCAGTCACACTCCATTATCTTGGTAACAATGAGGCCATGGAATCACATCAGGAAACCCTCTACGATGGGCGTCAAGCGCTCGCACAACTTGATTTCAGCGAGGTTGGATTTACCCTTCAACGCCACCGATCAAACATTACCAACTGGCTCGATGAGGAGGCAATCAATCGCGATCACAAGCGAGAAATCATGCAACTCGCGCTGCAATTCTCTCACTGCGATGCCGTGGTCGGATACCCAGCAATCATAAGAGGACCCGCCGACGCGGTGCGGCACGAAGACCACCTGCCCATTCAAATCGCGCACTCAGATTTTACAGATGATTACCGGCCGATGATCCTGAACCCGTCAAGGCCCTACAGTGCGTTCCTCGCACCTCACCTCAGAGACGCTGGAATTAACTACAAAGATTTAAACGCCGCAAAACGATTGCTCATGCTACAATTTTGGAGGAACACTGGCCCTGTAAACCCCGATTTCCCGCTCGCCATTGCTGACGCTAGATCAGTGCCGCATCACGCGTTACAACGTCGCACAGTCACCGACTATGCCGGAGAAACATTGGCGTTTGAGACCTTCTTCCTAAAGCCACCAGATCGAAAGAGGCCTTATCAATGGTATACCTTTCCTAATATGACACACGAAGAGGTGCTGATTTTTAGAACTTACGACAGTCGACAAGAAGAAGCAGGCTTACCCTATTGGACCCCGCATTCAGCCTATTCTAATCCTGACAAGTCATCCGCCACTCAATTTCGAAACAGCGTTGAAATGCGGGTGCTTTGCATCTTCTATTAAGGCCCCTATCCAGAGATTCAGGGTCAGTCGCGCTCTAACCTCCGCGAGCCCAACAGATGGCGGGTTTCACGCAACCCTCAAGAGGATCGATCTCAGTCGGGAATTTCGCAGAAATCATTCAAAACAATCTCCTCAGTCACCACAGCATTACGATGCGCGCCTGCACACCACGATGGCATAACCATGGAGTAAAGCCCGCTGCCACCTGCAACTAAAACAATGATTTGGCTTGGGTCTTGAAAACAGCGGCGAAAAGATTGGGGTTTAGAACCACTCGAGAATCCTGGATTAACTGCGCGTATCGCCTCTGCTGTGTGGCCACATCGCTCGAACAAATCTTGACAAATGTCTGAACGGGAAAGTCCTCCCGCTGCAAGAATCGCAGCATGTTCCGGATTAAGCACAACTGTCGCTGCTCCGCCAGTTAGAATCGCGTTATTGGTTGCAAGGTTACCTAATCCAATCGCTAATACTGTAAGCAGTCGCAAATGGTCATCGGAACTATCCGCATCCCCCGCGTACATGACTGAGTGTGGCGCCTCAGCGCCGAGGACCGTCACTGTGCTTTGCTCGATGTCGTAACCCATAGAGACATGCAGCGGGTCGAACGGGCTCGATTCCTCATCCTCAGCAAGACAATAGCTGAATTTACCTGGATGGCCCAAAAGCGCCATATCTGAGACACCCGGATGTGCGCCTCCGATATTGCGCATCGCAAGCCTCACTGCCCGGCCAATACTGGCATTGGCTCTGAATCCAGGCCCAAGCGCACCAAAACCACTGGCAATGTCTCCACAAGCGAGCCGCGCCGGACCGTTCACAATAATCAAAGGGGCTGTGCAATGGGTGGTCGCCTGCATCTCTGTGAGATCAAATTGAGGCTGTAAGATTGCCTTAATCGCCGCTAAAACCGCCGGCATATGATCCGGCAGGCAGCCCGCCATCACGGCGGATACAGCAACTTTCTCGACCGTGGCCGCACCGCCGCCCGGCCCCATTTCGCCTAAAACCTGCGCCCCTTGTAACCCCGTCGCCAGAACTAAACGATCAACCCGCTCGGCAGTGGGGATCACCACCGGCAGACCATCGGTCAAGCCCTTGGCGTGTAGCATCTCGAGCGCCTCGGCTTCATCAGCCGCCTGCAACAGGTGCGTCATGCGCTCAGTGCCTCGAGCATCGAATCTGTCAGCATCTCAGCGACCTGCAACATCCTCGCCTGTCCTGTCCCCGCGATGGGATGCGGCAATTTGAGTCTTGGAATATCTGGCATACCTAAGGACTTTGCTACAAAGTCGCCCTGGGGCCAAAATGCTTCGGTAACCAGAGCCAGCGCTGGCAGCCCTCGCCGAGCCATTGCAATGCCGTCACTCACGGTGCCGGTTGTACAGCTGCCTCAATGCCCGTAAGCAGCAATCAGACCATCACAGCGCACGGCGATGTCTTCGAGCAGGGGCTCAGGCGCACTGATCGAGGCATTACCTTTATCAAATCTTGCGATCGCTAAACTGGGCCGCCTCGATTTTAAAACAACCTCGATCGCATCTAAAAAAGCCACTGAACCCGGAAAGCCATTGGCTAACAGACCCAGCGTTAAGGGCTGGTCTCCGTCGAGTGCTAAGGACAGCCCGTAGGGCATTGCGGCCTGCAGTCGCTCGCCCTCTGGATGATGAAATTCAATCATGTTTGACCCATCGCTGAATTGGATATTCATCATGCCACCAGATGGGTGTTTTTCCCAGAGCTTAGCTCTATCGTTTCTTAAGTGCGCTTAGATGCCAGCAATCTCTGCACCTTGGGCTACCCGTTCACAGTCACCAACGAGATACCATCCAAACCTTTCAAGCAGTTAGCGGACGCGATGATTGATGGGTACCGCCACTGCGCAAATTCAAAGACCCCGTGACACCGTCGAGTTTACAATTGGCCGGCTCAGTCTAATCTGCAAATCTTAGTCGCGGGCTTTGTCAGCGCTCATGATCGCCAACAACCGCGTAATGAAGCCGCTATACTGTTATCCAGCCTATGGCCCAAATGATGACCAGGCCGCTCATAATCATCTCAGCCGAGATATCACCTCGACAGGTTCAGTGCCATCCATGAATACCAAAAATGACTCTAAACCCATCATAAGTCTGCGAGAGGTAACCCGCGACAATCTGCCCGCAATTCTTACACTCAACGTCGCCCCTAGCCAGACATCGTTTGTAGCGTCCAATGCGATTTCGATTTCTGAGGCCTATTTTGAGGAGAAAGCATGGTTTCGG
>Ga0213863_10001158_pt1 | contig 19564 bp, 20 predicted proteins | sample PICome_8_FD_160128 | JGI IMG/M metagenome (GOLD analysis project Ga0213863, IMG submission 160128) | Coastal seawater microbial communities near Pivers Island, North Carolina, United States - PICO497 | ecosystem: Environmental > Aquatic > Marine > Coastal | place: USA: North Carolina... | reverse complement strand
CAACTCCATCGATAACAGCAACACCATCAGTAACTCCATCGATTACCGCGACTCCTTCAATTACCGCAACTCCATCGATAACCGCAACTCCATCGATAACAGCGACACCATCAGTAACTCCGTCGATTACCGCGACTCCTTCAATTACCGCAACTCCATCGATAACAGCAACACCATCAGTAACTCCATCAATCACTGCCACGCCATCGATAACAGCAACTCCATCGATAACTGCAACACCATCAGTAACTCCTTCGATTACCGCAACTCCATCAATCACTGCCACTCCATCGATAACAGCAACTCCATCGATAACTGCAACACCATCAGTAACTCCTTCGATTACCGCAACTCCTTCTATAACAGCCACTCCATCGATAACCGCAACTCCATCGATAACAGCAACACCATCAGTAACTCCATCGATAACCGCAACTCCATCGATAACAGCGACACCATCAGTAACTCCGTCGATTACCGCGACTCCTTCAATTACCGCAACTCCATCGATAACCGCAACTCCTTCAATAACTGCAACACCATCAGTAACTCCTTCGATTACCGCAACTCCATCAATCACCGCCACGCCATCGATAACAGCAACTCCTTCAATAACTGCAACACCATCAGTAACTCCTTCGATTACCGCAACTCCATCAATCACCGCCACGCCATCGATAACAGCAACTCCTTCAATAACTGCAACACCATCGATTACACCATCGATTACGCCTACGGTTACACCAACATCTAGTTTTGAATGGATTTACGTAACTGAACTTACTATATGTTGTGATTCTACAGATACTCCGGTTACTGTACCAGGTGGAGGTTCAGTCGCACTACCGGCACAAGGACTTTCAATTGGAGACTTTATTATAATAGATGACTATTCATATGAGATAGAAAATGCTAGTGCAACACCAATAGGGACGGTGAATTATTATACAGATGTGTCAGGTCCATATGTTTCATGTGAAATTGCAGTCGCAGCTGCGGTAGCTATAAACGGAACTAGCTCTGGATGTAGATATACGTTTAAACCTTGTTGCGATGTTGTTGGTAGTCCATCATATGTAGCACCATTTAGTACTCAGGGAGTTGTATTTAGTTCGTTTGGTCATATTATTAATATTGGTCATGGATTAATTGATACCACTGAAGACCCTGATATATGTGTTAGCTCGTTTGTTTATGATAATACTGTTACGATTGATAACACTCAGGTGAGCGATTACGATACTCAAATAGCAAACAATGCTTGTGATGATAATAGATGTAACAGATGTATAGCATTGGTAGAACCTTGTGACGATTCTGGTGTAGTAATATCATGGATATATAACCCTCAAACTGGAATTGACTATAGTACTGGTAATGTGTTCTCAGGTAGTAACATCAATGGGTATACTACGAGTTCAAGTTATAATGTGGGTATTAGTTGTGTTAAGGTAGTTACTGGCACAGTTACAGAGGGTACTATGTATACAGTCTCCGATGGGTCAGGACAACAATTCGGAACACACACGTCAATGCAGGCTCAAGCATGTGGATGTAGAGACGGTGTTAGGGTTAGAAATAGTTACGCGGATGGAGGTCTAATGGGAGGAGGAACCTCAGTAACTTACCAATGGACTTTATGTGGGTCGTCAACCATAATCACATATGTACTAAATGCGGGTAATGGAGTCACAACACTCTACGACATACCTGGTTGTATAGACAATAGTTCACTACAATGGACCCCAACAGGAGCAAATTCAGGAATTCAATTACCCGGTGATTGTTGTAATGGAGCAACATAATGTTATATATAAGTAACTCAAAAATACAGGGGAGAGGAGTTTTTGCGAATAAAGACATCCATAAAGAGGAGTTAATAGAAAAAATTCCTTACATAGAATTTAATAGGGAAGACCAAATTGAAGAGTTTAAAAAATATGCTTTCGGATTGACTAATGGTAAATTGTGTGTGATGACATCATACTCTTCTTTTTTGAACCATTCAGAGGAACCAAATGCCGTAATAAAAAACAATAAAAATGATGAATATCTCTACCTTTACTCTTTAATGGACATCGATAAAGATGAAGAAATAACAATATGTTACTCTAAGGATGTAAAATTCTAAAAATCATTTTATGATTGTATTTATATATAATGTCAGAAATTAATCAAAATAATTGTAATGTTATTAGCTTAAGACCTCTTGAGGTGACTTGTAACCCTACAAATGCTACAAGTCCTGAAACTCAAGACGGTTCTATTCAGTTATTTATTAACGGAGGGACATCACCTTATACAGTTACTTGGGCTAATGGAGGTGTCGGTAACTATATAGGTAACTTACAATCAGGAAACTATGTTGCTACAGTAACAGATTATTATGGTGATTATACTACGACTGTCACATGTACTGTAGGTAATGATACGTTTTATTTAGATGAATTTATAAAATGTGAAGAAGAATTTAACCCGAATATATTTGTATTTTATGATGGAACATCTTTAAATTATACAACAGCGGCACAAGCCTCGGAAAGTATAAGAACTTGGTATCAGACTAAAAAGAATAATGGATTTGGTGGATTATTATATGAAGGTGTAGTAGGTAAAGAAAATCACAATGCTGAGAATTGGTTATGGTGGTCAACATACCCATATTTGGGTTCTTTAACAGGTGGAACGCTATCAGATGGAATAACAGAGATAAAATCTTTTGGACTCGACGGACAATCAGTAAACTATTCAACATATAACTCGAATTGGTGTGAATCTAATGACGGTGGAAAATGTGTACCTAGACAACCATCTTTTAATTTTAGTACATCAGTTGCTGGAGGTTTAATATCAGATATATATCAGAGAATTAATAATGGTTTTACCTTAACAGGTGCTTATGGTAGTGATGATGTTAGAAGTATGGGTGTACCCTTCACAGTTACACCATCTATGACAGGTAATTACGAAACAATATATGGCGATTTTATTGGTGGTGATAAAAACTATTTATGTATAATAGTATCAGATGAGGCAGATGGAGATACCGGACTATATCATGGTAATGTTAACACAATAAGTGGACAGCCAAATAAAAACTATCTATTCACCAACCCTTTTGCTTTGTCAGGTACGGGATGGAGTGCGACAACCCAACAGGAACCGTCGAATAGATTTACTCATGACTATGAATCCTTTTTGAAAGTATGGGAAGACATAAAAGATGAGAGTGGAAGATTTGAAGGATTTATTTTCCCTGTTATTGAAAATAACACGGCAGAGATACCATATATCCAACATACTGTTGCTGCGGTAGAAGGGACGACTATATCCGCAACAACCTTTGAGGATAAATACGATACACCTATAACAAATGTGGGACCATTAAGTTTAAATTTAAGCGCGTTAACCACCACAAACGTATATTCAGGATTAACTGGTACTACTGCATATACTAACTTAAACCCAACATATAAAAACGGTGCAGGATTAAAGAATTTTGATTGGCAAGTAGACCCCACAGTAGGAGGATTCCAAGGGGGAGTGGTAGGTGAAGTAATAGATGAGTTCTTCTCAGGTATCAGTCTATCAACCGAAAAAATTTACACATCACCAATAGCTGGACTAACAGGTAACACAATATATAATTTTACTAACACAAACGGTTGTTATTCATATAACCAAAGGTTACTTTCTACAGGTCAAACATTCTCAGCATTAACAGTATCTAACATATATGATAGTTGTTTGAAATGTCAACCATCCCCACCTAACCCAATATTTCAACCTACCTTATGTTTTTCCAACTCGAATAATCAATACGATTTTACACCTAGTGGTACGGATGTAAATAATTATTTTGTGTGGGAAAACACACCAAACACCTTAACTTTAAAATATAATATCTCTTTAAATAGATGGGAGATAACTCCATGGACTAATATAGGTGTTGGAGGTATGGTTAGAAATGTTAACGAGACTATACCTACAGGTAACTTTACTAACTTAGGTAATAATCAACCACTTACATGGGAAATGACTGAAGGTTCATGTTTAGGGATACCATTAACTTTAAATTCTGTAATAAGTGACGAGGTGTGTAAAGGGAATGAAAATGGTGCGGTAATACTAACTGCAGACGGGGGATATCCTCCATATCAATATAGAGTGCAAAACATATTACCATACCCAGCATATAGTAATGTTGGTATATTTAACGGTTTATCGTCAGGTAATTACTTAGGGGAGGTGCAGGATAATTCAGGAAATACCACTACTACAGTATTTACAATTAACCAAGGTGAGGATTCAACGACATATACTGTAAGTTTAACATCAAATGTAACTAACAGTAGTAATGGAACAAGAACTTGGAACTACGGAGTTCAGATTAATCCTGCGTTAAGTGCGGGTGAAGACATAACCTTCAATTTAAGTTTAAATCACATTAGACAATATAGGGATACTGGAATATCATCATTTAGTTATGTACATACAATTACTAAAAACGGTAATTTAAATATACCATATAATACCTCAGCAACCGTAACAACATCTGTCGATACAGGATGTACGGTAAAACCAACACAACAAATTACTGAAACCTTCACAAACTTTGTAAATTCTTTAAATTTAAGTAGTACAGATACTTCATTAAACGGTGTTGTAACTCAAACTGTAACTATAAGTGGTAATGGAGTTGATTGTTCTCCAGAGTGTAGAATGGTCGGAACATATAATACGACATTACAAGTATCTAATCTAAGGTTAAATAATAGTAACTGTGGAAATGTGGTTAACGCTAATACCCCCATCGCTGAAAATATAACAATATACGACTGTACTGCTCCACTAACTTAAAATAAAATGACTAAAAGAATATTTATAATCAATGGGATATATAATTAAAAATACCGCAGCTCTATTAACTACGAAAGTTACCGACGCCGCTCGTAAAAAGATGTCAGAGGGTAAATTTAATATATCCTATTTCCAAGTAGGTGATAGTGAAGTTTGTTATGACTGTGTGAGTGGAGAAGACTTAACATCTGGAATGGTATTAGACGCCGATTATAACGCTCAAAACTTATCTCCAATACCTGAAAAAAGTAAATCTAATATAAAGTACCCTATAAAAGTTACGTCTACTTCAGATAGTACTTTCGGGATACCAGTTCAAAACTCATATATTGACCCAATCTATAATACTGCGGCACCGAGAGGTTTTTTTAATACTGGAGAAACTTTAAATAGATATGACAATGTTTTAGTTTCTACGGGATATACTGTTAACCCTAACTTTATATTTAATATATCTAACATTAATTCCGGTGATACCTTAACAGTAGGTGCCGATGTTTTAGATAGTGACGTGACAGGTAACACACAAAAAGGTGACTTTGCTGTGTTATTTTTCGGACAGTCGGGTTCAGTCTCCTCTATCACACAGAATTATCCCATACTCACATATAAAGTAATTAATGTGACTGGTGATACGTCAGGTAATACAGGTTCAGTTAGTGTTAAATTAGATAGAGAGTTACCTGACTTTAATAGTATGGGGTATAGTGGTAATGGTAGAGTCATATTTTACCCTTCAGGTATGACTGAGTTGTATGATTCTATAACACCTTCATACTATTGGCAAAGTGACGCAATTGACTTTGAAAGTAATTGTGATATTTCTAATACTGATGTTAAAATATGGAATATGAATATACCGTGGACTGAATCGCCATCAGGAGTATTCAGTACTCTCAACCAAGATTATACCACTTACGATTCTAGGTCATATATTGGTACAAAAGAGTATTTGGGTTACAATTCGAATACCGGTCAAACTGACACAAGTAGTACATATTATTATAATTCATTTAGTGAAAAAATTAACCTATCACCATCAGACCAAAAATCAATATCTATTGTACATTACACAAATCAAGCCATTGATAATTATTATGGTGAAAAATTTGCTTTAGAACCTTATGATTCTACAGATGCGGGAGAGACAGGTCAGGCTCGTAATTTTAAAATAACAATTCCTACTTTAATGTGGCACAAATCTACCGATGGTAGTATTGGGGAAACATTTTATGTGGACCCACCTGGTTATAGTAATCTAAATCTATTCACGGTTTACTATATGAAGTCAACACCTAATAGTAACATGAATGAACCAGGGTTAAGGTACTACCACCTATGGGATACGAACACCAATACAAACGGATATCCAAATAGAGTAGGTAAAGTATGGCCTGATTTAAAAATAGTTACTTTTGATGATGATGAAATTATTGCGTCGTTAAGTTATAAGTCAAATCGAAATTGGACTTTACCCGCACCTCAGTTAGGTTTAATTGTACCTAACACCTGTAACGATACGGCGGCAGATGATGAAGGTTTATTAAGTGGGTCTTCAGAATCTCTATGGGTGACCTATAGATTTAATAGTACTGCATTTACTGATTCACTTCATTGTAATTATTATAGTTTGATATCAGGAACTAACCCCGACTGTCCACCAGATACTGCTGATGTTACATTTAGGTTAGGTGACGAGTTTCCATTTTTGGAACATATAATCGGGTCAACACCTTCAGGATTTTCAGCAAACGAATTAATTATTTTAGCACAAAAAGTTACGACAGGTCAAAGACCTAATCCTTCTTTATGGAGTGAGATAAACGTAACAAGTCAGATTGAATCTACTAAAATAGGTGGTTATATAACAGCCACAGGTTTAACAAACTCAACCATTAGTATTAATAAACCTGACTTTGATTCTGCACCAATTTATAATTTATCTAATTATATTGATATCCCGACTGCGGGTGAAACAGGACAAACTTTAAATTTTGGAGGTGAATACTTCTTTTATGGAGAACTACAAACAGATATTCAAGCTACAATATATGTATTAAATTATCTATGTAATTTAGGACAAAGTCAATTTATGACTTCAAACAATCCCACATGGTCAACCTCCGATACACCTTATGTTTCTGAGGTTGGGCTTTACGATAATAATAAAAATCTTATGATTATATCTAAAGTACAGTCCCCCGAAATGAGGTTAGGTGTACAACAATACAATATAAAAATAGATTTTTAATATTACATGACCAAAAGTAACCTTAAGAATACCCCAAAAGTGTTGGGGTTAGACATCTCAACCAAAACTATAGGTTGGGCTTTATTCGACTTAGAAACTCAGAATCTTTTAGAATTAACTCACGTATCACCAGTTATTAAACCTAAACCTGAAGATAAGATGGAGGAGTTATTGTTTAAAGTCGACGCGTTTGAAGACAAGTTAAATGATTATAAAAATATGGGAATAACTAAAATAGTTATTGAAGAACCCCTTTTAAACTCTAATAACATATGGACCGTAGGTACACTTTTGAGATATAACTCTATGATATCTAGGTCGATATATAAAACTTTAGGTATAATCCCAAACTACATATCGACATATAACTCAAGAAAATTTGCTTGGCCTTCTTTAGTACAAGAAAATAACAAGGGGAAGAGAGTTTTATTTGGAGGACTACCAAAGGACATAGATAAAAAAGAGTTAATTTGGAAAAAAGTTTCTGATAAGGAACCACAAATAACATGGTTATATACTAGAAATAATACCCTTAAGAAAGAATGTTTCGACCAAGCAGATGCGTATACATGCGTTTTAGGTTATATGAATAAAGAGGGTATATGGTAATTGATTATTAAGTATATTTTACTTATCTTCATTCTATGGACCATACTGATGAAGGATTAATAGTTGATATGTTGACAAGTATGTTCGGTAGAGAACATGCGCATAATGAACACAGGAATCAAATATCTTTTGATTGTCCTGTGTGTTCCTATGATATTAAAGGTTTAGATAAAGGTGACGGTAAAGGTAACCTAGAAGTCAATTACGGTGACCATGTTTATAAATGTTGGGCTTGTGCTGAGACACACAACACAAAAGGTCATTTAGGTTGGTTAATAGAAAGGTATGGGGGTAAGAAAGACAAACAATATTATGAACTTATCAGACCTGATGAATTTATCAGGGAAGAGAAAACCTATAAAAAATTAACCTTACCCAAGGAATATTATAGGTTTGATGACGTTAGTGACTTATACCCTCAGAAAAAGAGGGCTATGAACTATTTAAAGGGTCGTGGTATCACTAAAGACATTATAGATAAGTACGACATAGGTTTTGCTTACGAAGGTGATTATACGGGTCGTATTATCGTTCCTTCATATGATATGGAAGGTAAACTAAATTACTTTGTAAGTAGGAGTTGGAACCCAAATACTCGAATGAAATATAAAAACCCTGAAGCGGCTAAAGAATTTCTTATTTTTAATGAGAGTAGAATTAATTGGGAAGAAGATATATGGATTGTAGAAGGAGTGTTTGATGGGTTCTTTGTACCGAACTCTATACCTTTATTAGGTAAATATATTAATGATAACTTATGGGAAGTTCTTTATGAAAGGTCTAAAAAAGACATTATAATTTGTCTTGATGAAGATGCGTGGGAAGATGCTAAAAGACTTTACTATAAACTATCGGGTGGTAAATTGTTTGGAAGGATAAAAATAGTTAAACTACCTGAGGGTAAAGACCTCGGAGATTTAAGAGGAGTCATACCTGAAGGTTCATATATAAAATTAGAAAAATAATGGAAACGATATTAGAGTTAAGTAAATTTAACCATGTAAAGTACTATGATGGTCCTCATAAGTATTTTATCAATGATAGGGAGCTTATGTCGGCCACAAGGTTTATCGGAATGTTTAAACCAAAATTTGAGACACAACGTATAGCTGAAGAATATGCGGCAAAAAGAGGACTTAAAGTAGATGATGTCATTGCCGATTGGGATTTAAAAAGGGACACCTCTACAGTAAAGGGGTCTGCGGTTCATGATTACGCAGAGAATTGGTGGAATAATAAAGAGTTCCCTTACGATTCTTCTGTAGCTATCAGAGAATTTGGTCACGATATAATAAAAGAAAGATTTGACAAGTGTCAACAGATATTTAAAAATTTTTATGAGGACTCACGAATAAACTTAATCCCAGTAAAAATGGAATTGGTAGTGGGAGATGAAGATTATGGTTTAGGTGGTATGGTTGATTGCTTATTTTATAATAAAAAATCAAATATGTTGGAAGTTTGGGATTATAAAACAAACAAAGCTATTAACACCAAGAATAATTATGGTCAAAGGTTTAAAGAACCTATTTCACATTTAGATGTGTGCGAAATAAATACATATTCACTACAATTATCATTATATAAACATATTATTGAAAAGAATACTGATTTAAAAATAGGTAATTGTTACCTTATATGGATTAATGAAAAAAATAAAAACTATAAGGTTTATAAGTGTAAAGACTTAGAGACGGAAATTAAATTAATGTTAGAAGAATTATGAGTGTAGATTTAGAAAAATTTGATTGGGGAAAATCCAATGAATGGTTCGTAAGAACTATTAAAGAGGAATTCTTTAATTCCGATAAAAATGTATACGAAACTGTTTTTGAAGTAGAAGAAAATGATGTAGTTATGGACATAGGTGCAAGTATCGGACCTTGGTCATACCAATTAAAAGATAGGAACGTAGAGCACCTGTACGTTATTGAACCATCAAAAACTCAATCAATTACATTACTTAAAAATATAGATGGTATTCCATATACTTACATACCTAATGTAATCAGTGATAATGATTTAGTAATTGCGGAATCTTTTGGTGATAGTACGAATCATGAGATTGTAAAAGCTAAAACATTTATGCAAATTATTGAAGAAAATAATATAGAAAAAATAGACTTTTTAAAAACTGATTGTGAAGGTGGGGAATATGAAGTATTCAAGGTCGAAAATATATGCTGGTTAAAAGAAAATATGAAAAAATGTGCAGGTGAATGGCATTTAAGTTCACCTAAAAGTAAAAAACAATTTAGAGAATTTAGAGATGTATTTTTAAGAATATTTCCTAATCATAAAGTTTACTCTATTGATGGAATCGATATAAAATGGGACTTATGGAATGAACACTTTATAGAATTTTATAATGAAGTAATAATACATATAGATAATAGATAATATGAATATGGATTTAGAAAATTTAGGTCAGGGAGGACATCAAATTCAAGTTAATATTAAAGATGCTACTAATACTGAGTGTGAAAATTGTAAAAATATTTACTTTGATAAAGTGACAGTTTTAAAAAAAATTAGTAGATTAATAGCTCGTACATCTGAGGACCAATACGTACCCGTGGAAACCTATAAATGTACTGAATGTGGAAATATTAACAAAGAATTTAAAGTATGAGTATAAGTAAATACGGTATACCAGATAATAAAATGAAATTATCTTCTATGATAGGAAATACTCCTATGATAAAAATCAGCGATAAAATCTATGCTAAAGCTGAGATTTTTAACCCTACAGGTTCCATCAAAGATAGACCCGCTAGTTATATTTTAGATAACGCCGAACTTATGGGGGATTTAAAGAATGGTGATACTATCATCGAGGCCACTTCAGGTAACATGGGAATTTCATTTGCTTGGTTAGCAGCAGAGAGAGGTTATAAATGTAAGATTGTAATGCCGTCTAATATGTCTGACGAAAGAAAACATATGTTGAGACTATATGGTGCGGAATTAATTGAGGTTGACGCTGGTGATTTTGATGGAGCCATTAGATTAAGAGATGAATTAGCTATAGAAAACGGATGGTACAACTGTAATCAATTCGGTAACCCGATAAACATAAAGTCACACTCTGAAGGTACTGCGGTTGAGATATTAGACTTCTTTCAAAAAAGGTCTGAATATCTTGAGGCGGTAGTTACAGGGACAGGAACTGGAGGAACTTTAATGGGGTGTAAAAAAACATTAGACAAACAGTATCCACTAATAAAAATGATTGCAGTTGAACCTTCAGAATCACCTGTTATGAGTGGTGGAGAACCTGGATTACACGGTATACAGGGAATAGGTGACGGCTCTAAATTTCTTGTAGATATGGATAGTGTGAAAGAAGTGGTTACAATATCTACCGAAGACGCTAAACATAGAGCAATAAGATTAGCAAAAGAAAGAGGTATCTTTGTAGGTATATCTGCAGGTGCAAATATTTTAGCGGCTGAAAGGTGGGTCGAAAAAAACAACCCTAGAGGTCGTGTTGTAACATTCCTATGTGACAGAGGAGAAAGATACTTAAGTTGCTTATGATTAATAAAATTATACATTTTTCTGACTTACACATTAGGTTATTCAAAGACCACGACTTATATCGTGAAATAATGACTAATGCGTTATCTCAGTGGAAAAAAGAAAAACCTGATAGAATAGTTTTTACGGGTGATTTAGTACACTCTAAAAATCAGATGACTCCCGAATTAATTAACTTTGTTGTTTGGATTTTAGGTGAATGTTCCAAGATATGTAAAACTGTATTAATTATTGGTAATCATGATTTTTTAGAAAGTAATTTAAATAGAGTTGATGCTTTATCACCGATTATAGATTCACTAGAAAATAATAATATAGTGTATCATAAAGATAGTGGTGTATATACTGACGAAAACATAGAATGGGTAGTATACTCATTAGTTAACCATAATGTAAGACCTCAAATCGATAAATCGGATAACCTTAAAATTGGATTATTTCACGGACCTATTCAAGGATTAACGACTGATATCGGGTATAAGTTTGAAGATGGGTTTGATACTGCAAGGTTTAAAGGGTGTGATTTAGTTTTATGTGGAGACATACATAAAAGACAAACTTTTAACATACCTAATAATAAAAAGGCATATATGGTTGGTTCCACAATACAACAAAATTTTGGTGAAAGTGTAAAGAATCACGGATATGGTATTTATCATGTTGATAAGGATAAGTATGAAACAATTGACTTACCCAACCCACGACCATTTTTAAATTTTAAAATTAAATCGATAGATGATTTGGTAAATGGAAAAGAAAGACTTGTCAATAATTAAATTTTCTGCAGATGAATTAAAAGACATCAACTCATTTTGTAATCTTAATGAGTTAGATTATTTTAAATTCGTAAAAGAGTGCTTTAATAAAGGATATCAAATTGAAAAGTATGGTTTATTAACTATAGACGGGCAATCTGTTATTGAAAAAGAAGTTATAAAAGAAGTTATAAAAGAAGTTGAGGTTGAGAAAATTGTAGAAGTTATAAAAGAAATAGAAAAACCGGTAGAAGTTATAAAAGAAGTTGAGAAAATTGTAGAAGTTATAAAAGAAGTTGAGGTTGAGGTTGAGAAAATTGTAGAAGTTATAAAAGAAATAGAAAAACCAGTAGAAGTTATAAAAGAAGTTGAGAAAATTGTGGAAGTAATAAAAGAGGTCGAAGTTGAAAAATTAATAGAAACCATAAAAGAAATAGAAGTAGAGAAAGAAATTTACATTACAGATGATACCGAGATAAAAGAACTATTAGTTAAAATACAACATTTAGAAAATATACCTCCCAAGACGATTGAAAAAGAAATAATAATAGAAAAACCGGTTGAAATAATAAAAGAAGTTGAGGTAGAAAAAATTGTTGAAGTAATAAAAGAAGTTGAGGTAGAAAAAATTGTCGAAGTAGTGAAGGAGGTTATTACTGAAAAAATAGTAGAAGTTACTAAGGAAGTAGAAAACAAAGAAAAACAAAAGAAACTACAAAAAACACTTCAAACATTAAGAGAAGAAATGATAAAAAAAGATAAAAACATTTTACAATTAGAGAAAAATGTGTTAGAATTACAAAAGATAAAAGGACCTATAAAGGCTCAATATATGGGCTCGTCCAATCTAAACGATAATTTATATAAATAATGGAAATGTTTTTATGGTTAATAGCCGCTTATGGGATGAGTAATATTCTTGTATACGGTTCTATATTTGAAGGGTATAGAAATACTATTCATAGTATGTCAAATACAGATATACCACTTATTACACCATTATTTAAATTCCTATCAGGACTTATAGTCTGTATGATGTGTACATCAACTTGGGTAGGGTTTTTTATGAGTTTGTTCTATTCACCGTTTACGTGGTACTTAGGTTTACATCCGGCCTTTGGGATATTCTTTGACGGTATGTTTGCTTCAGGTGGTGTTTGGGCTATTAACGCAATTGTTGAGTGGTTTGAAGAAAATAGAAAAAATGACTGAAGAAGAAAAGAAAAATATAGTTAAAAGTCACCTTATACCAACAGATTACCGTTTAATTTTTAGAGTGTTAGCTATGTTTGTTAGTTGGTACTTTAATAAATCTGTATTTTGGGGTATATTCCATTTCTTTTTAGGTTGGGTATACTTAGCCTATGTACTATTTTTAGAAGGTTTTAATAATGGTAGAATGGGTAAAATGATGGAGTTTTATTTAGGTTAAAACCATTTGTATTTTTTAAAGTAGTACCATAACCCACCTACGGTTAATAAACTAAGTATTACAAAAATCCAAAAACCATAATGACTATTCAAAAAAGGAATATCATTAAAATTCATACCGAATAGACCTGTAAAAAAAGATAACGGAAGGAATAATGTGGACCATATAGTTAATACGTTTAATCTTCTATTAATTTTATCATTCTGTATTTTATCAATTAGAGATTCTAACATATCGTAAAGTTCCAATAAATCTCTACAAGTTTCTCGGTTATCGATAAGAGTCTTTTTTAACATAAAAAACTTTTTATCGTCAATCTCTTCACCCTTAAAAATAAGGTTCTCAAACTCACTTAACTCTCTTCTGAGGTCTTCCAAATGTCGGCTATCCATAATAAACTTTCTAATAAATACATCACTCCGACAATAAATAATCCATAATGTGTGTAACCATTGTTGACTGGGTCCTGAAAATCTTGTATAATTGAGGGTACAGATGAGACAATAATTGAAATAGAGAATAATAATTTAACCCAAGTATTATCTAATATTTTTTTAATAAATTTTTTCATAGTAAATTAACTTTAAATATAAATATCATGCCAAAATCAAGATTACGAGGCGGTGCAAAAGCACACAGAAAAAGAGTTCAGAAAAGAAATAACACCATTACGAATCAACGTAGTAAAATGCAACAGATGTTCGAAGAAGAGATGATGAAAAAAATGGAAGAATTAAAAGGTTCAGGAGAAACGGAAAACCAAGAGATAGACACATCAGAGTCTATGAATATAAGTCTGTAATGGACCTATTCAATCAACCGATAGAATTTGACTATGTTAATATGAACCACGATTTAAAAGTAGACGAAATAAAAAACCCATACATACAAGTTGTATGGGAAGACACTCCTGACAATTTCACACAAGAAAGAATCAAGAGAGTCCGTTCTTACTTTGAAAAAAAGTACGGTTCAAAAAATGTTAATGTAGTTACTAAAGTAAAATCTTCAAACGAAGAAATACAGTCGGTTGACGTATCTATGAATATTCTCGATGAGAATTTTCAAAAAGATTTAATTACTAAGTTTTTAAAAGTCCATGAGTTATTGGGTGACGAAAAAGAAATACTTGAATTTAATGATATTGTTGAGAATAAAGTAAGTGCTGATAAATCAGATATCACGCCCTTTAAAAAATGGTATATAAATAGGATTGAGTTTTCTAACTTTTTATCTTTTGGTGATAATCAAATAATAGACTTTAATAAGGTAAATGGTATCACCGCTGTTGAATCTAACCCACCAAACTTTGGAGGTAAGACAGTATTAACAGTAGACCTTTTACTTTTCTTATTCTTTAATACCACCACCAAAACAAATAAGGCTGAAGAGATATTCAATAGGTTTAGAGATAAGAATAAAGTTAGCGTTAAAGGTGATATTACTATTGACGGTGAAAACTACATTATAGTTCGTGAGGTTATAAGAAAACCAAAAAGAAATGGTGATGGGTTTACAGTAAGTACCAAATTAGATTTCTTTAAGAAGTTGGTTGACGGTTCCTTGGTTAACTTTACTGGAGAACAAAGAAGGGAAACCGAAGAGTTCATTAAGAGGTCCATAGGTGAGATGAATGATTTCCTAATGACTATCTTAACCACATCGAGTAATTTAGAGGAACTAATAGATTCTAAACCAACAGCACGAGGTCAGGTACTATCAAGATTCTTAGGTTTAGATAGTTTAAAACTTAAAGAAGAAGCGGCTAAAGAAATTGTATCCAACTTCAATAAAAGGATGACCTCAAATCTATATAATATTGAAGATTTAAAATCAGATATTGAAATCAATAAAGAAAAGATATCAGAGGAAAAGGTTAATATTAAAATATATAATAACCAAATAAAAGATGTTAACGAAAGAATTGATAAAGGACAAAAATACCGTGATGAGTGGATACAGAAGAAACATACAGGAATTGATAAAGACTTACTTAGAGTTAATCCAAACGACTTAGATTTAGATATAAAGAATTACGAGTCTAAGATTACAAACACTCAGAAAGATATCGATGAACTAGACATTACGGAACCACCAAAAGGGTATGAGGAAGATAAACATGACGGGGTTAAAGAACTGTTGTTAATGTCTGAGATTAGTTTTGGTACTACTGAGTCAAAGATTAAGGATATCGAGGGGGAACTAAAAGAATTTGAAGGAGGAATCAAATGTCAGTATTGTGGAATAACACTTGCTCAGTCCGAATATTCTGAGAACAAAAAATTAGAATTAATAGAACTAAAAGAATACCTTAAGAAGTGCGTAAAAGAAGTTAAGAAACACACAAAAGAAGAAAAAATATTTGTCGACCTTAAAAATCAATTTGATGTGTATGAAAAGAACAAATTGGTTAAAGAAAAGTGTGAAATACAAATAGAGTCTTTTGAGTTAAAAAAGAAAGGTGTTGAAGATATACTAAATAGGTTTAGGGAACAAGAGGTTAAAGTTAAGGATAACAATAAAATTGATGAGGTACTACTTAAAGCCGATATGAGATTGGACGAACTAACAAATGAAAAAGAAGAAGTCAATTCAAACATAACAACCTCAAATAACAATATAAATAAGTACAAAGATAAAATTGAAGAACTTAATGGATTCATAACTAGAATCAAAGAGGAAGAAGAAAAACTAAGAGTATATAAGATATATTTAGAATTGTTTGGTAAGAAAGGTATAACCAAAATGATTATGAGAAGTATGACTCCTGTTATTAATTCTGAATTACAAAGACTTCTTATGGACTCTGCAGAGTTTAAGCTTGAGGTACGTATATCCGAAAAAGATGAAGTGGAATTTTGGATGGTAGATAACAATACCCAAATAGAAAAACTTATGAGTAGTGGTAGTGGATATGAAAGAACTATAGCTTCACTTGCATTACGAGCGGTACTATCCAAAGTATGTTCATTACCTAAACCAAATATTGTGGTGTTCGATGAGGTGTTTGGTAAGATATCAAACGATAACCTTGATATGGTGTCAGAGTTTTTTCATAAGATTAAATCATACTTTGAAAAAATATTTGTTATAACACACAATCCGATGGTTAGTCAATGGTCTGACTCTATCGTAAAAATAGAAAAAACTAAAAACGTATCAAAAGTTGTACAATGAATTGGAAAGAATATTTTTTGAATATCGCTGAGACTGTTAAATTAAAGTCTAAAGATAAACGTACACAGATAGGGGCTGTAATTGTTGGTAAAGACAATGAAATAGTGTCTACAGGGTATAATTCATTTCCTCGTGGTATAGATGATGAAGTTGATGAAAGACAAGTAAGACCTGAGAAGTATTATTGGATTGTCCATGCTGAGATGAATGCAATATTGAATGCTGCACGTATCGGAGTATCTACAAAGGATTGTACGATGTATCTAACATGTGGTGTTCCATGTTCTGATTGTTGTAGAGGTATAATTAATGCTGGTATTAAAAAGATATATGTTAAAAAAGAAGACACCACTCGTAATCGTGAACATTGGGATGCTCACGCAGCAAGGTCTAGAATAATGTTTGAAGAAAGTGGAGTAGAGGTTTTATTTTATGAATAAAAATATTATAAAATATGAGGAAAGAGACCAATACTTTGCACATAAGGACATGGTTAACGAATGTTTAAGTCTACTACAAGAAAAACTAAATGAGTTAGAAATAAACTCAGATGAGTATACATACATTGAACCGTCAGCCGGTGACGGAGCTTTTTTAACTAAACTACCTAAAGATAGGAGATTCGGGATAGATATAGAGCCTAGACATGAAGAGATTGTTGAAGGTAATTTTCTTGAGTGGAACCCTAAAGATGAAGGTAAGTATATAACTATAGGTGGTCCACCATTTGGGAACAGAGGTAAATTAGCGGTTAAATTTATAAATCATGCTTCACAGTTTTCGGATGTGGTTGCGTTCATCTTACCCGACTACTTTGAGTATAAAACGAAATATAATTGTGTGGATAAGATACAGAAATTAACACTTATTAAATCAAAAAAACTAAGTTCTGATTTTTACTTTCCAAACGGAGATGAAGTCACTGTTCCAGTCGACATATTTTTTCAAATATATGTTAAAGATTTTGCTTTATGAATAAAATGTTCTATATTTGTTGTCATGGGATTACAAGAACTTCATAAAACGCTCAACGAAAAGGATGTAGAAAACCTTTATCGTCACACTTTGATGAATAAGTTTAGTGACCTTGAAATCACTTCTCCTTTTGGTTGTGACGGATTTGCGGTTTCCAAAAAACACAATATTCGTACTTTATTAGAATTCAAAGACGACCTTAAACTCACCAATAAAATTGAAGTTTGTAAGGTTTTGGCTCAGTCAATTTTTTACATTAAGAAGTTTTATGATAAAGGTATCATTCCTCCGTCTACAATTTTTGTTGGTGACCGTAATGAGTGTTTTGCAGTACACGTAAACGATGTCCTTAAGTACTTGGATATGGACATTGATTGGTCTATCGCACCTTCTTCAGCCTATCGTATCCCTGAGTTGATTACCGAACTTATCCAAGACGAAAACATTAATCCATTCATCTTTAATCCCGATGGATTTACACAGTGTATCGATAAAGTAAAAGAACTGACAGATAACATTCAACGAAAGGTTTTAGTTACTGACAAAAATATTACTGAGGTATTTCGTTATTTTGAAAAGAATGTTATTAGTCGTACTAAGTTGGATACAAATGAGCTGGCTAATCTTTTTGTTCAGTTGTTGGTCAATAAAGAAGATAACTATATTCACCCTGCAAAACGTAGAAAGACTGTCGTAACTAAAGCTTTTGGTGAGGTATCTATTAAGTCTCGCGAAGGTTTTCAATCGTTCTTCGCTCACTTTTCTTCCTCTTACTCACCATCTCAAAAAGATAAGTTGACTGCGGTAGTTGACCGTATCGTTGAGGATACAACTCGTCGCAAACAAGGTGAGTTCTTCACACCGGCAATTTGGGTGGATAAAGCTCACGAATATATTGCTTCTGTTTACGGTGAGAATTGGAAAGAGGAGTACGTGGTATGGGACCCAGCTTGGGGAACAGGTAATTTGACTCGTGACTACAAATTCGGTGAGTTGTACGTTTCAACATTGAACCAATCAGATATTGACACTGCGAACCAAATGGGTTACAACCCTGAGGCGGTTAAGTTTCAGTACGACTTCTTGAATGATGACTACGAGAAACTTCCTGAAGGTCTTCGTAAAGCGATTGAGGAAGGTCGTCAAATCATTGTGTTGATGAACCCACCTTACGGTTCTGCCGGTAATAACAAAAGGGATGGTAAACAGAAAACAGGTATTAGTGATAATGTTGTTGGTAAAAGAATGAATGATGAAAAGATGGGTTTCGCTGCACGTAATTTATACTTACAGTTTCTCTATAAGTTAGTGAAGGATTTCGATAACTTAGATATTGCGATGTTTACTAAACCCACCTTTATATGTTCAGAATCAAATTCGGTTTTACACCAAATGGTTTTTGAAAAGATGGATTTTAAGAAAGGTTTTATTATGGATGCAAAACATTTTGCGGATGTTAAATCGTGGCCTTTATCATTTTCTATTTTGTCAGGTAAAGAATAATGATTATATTTGTAATCTAATAAAAAAAAATTGATATGTTTAAGTTTGATATTTTAGATGTTAGTGACGATTTAACGATTGATAAAGTGGGTGATAAATCATACCCTGAGATGGGTGGTATGTTACTGTCAAAGTGGGTCAGAAATATTAAGGTTGATGGTGGTAAAGAACTACCTAATGTGTCATCATCTTTAAATGTTAAAAAAGAGGGTAAGACTAAAGGGTGCGATAATAGTATAGGGTATATGTTATTTAATTCAAATACCCCTAGTGAATCGGTACGTAAAGTGACTTTATTCTCAACACCATATGTACATGGACAGGGATTGAATATTAATAATAAAAATTTTGAAAAGGTTATTATTGGATTCTCAGGTAGAAAATTGACAATTTTAGATTGGTTAAATGATAAGGACGAATATATTGCGCCTGATGAAGAACACGAACAATTTGAACATTTCA
>Ga0213863_10001153_pt1 | contig 19607 bp, 10 predicted proteins | sample PICome_8_FD_160128 | JGI IMG/M metagenome (GOLD analysis project Ga0213863, IMG submission 160128) | Coastal seawater microbial communities near Pivers Island, North Carolina, United States - PICO497 | ecosystem: Environmental > Aquatic > Marine > Coastal | place: USA: North Carolina... | reverse complement strand
CGCTTTTAGTCCTGCCCAATCTTTCAAAAGTTGAAACTGGATGGTCCCGATTGAAAATTCCATGGTCCCTTGATGCCTTTAAGCTAATCGTTCGTACCGGCCTGTCCCTCGATTGTTTTAGGGAGCAGATCGATGAATACGAGGATGGTCCTGAGCTTGCCGAGGAAATGCTCGCAGGCTTGCAATCCTTGGATGCGGACACTTTACACGAACTTGAAGATGTAGACTTTGAGGATTTGGTTCATCTGGTCTTTGTATGTGCCGAGCGTTTCAACCTGAAAAAATGGTTCAATCCCGAACGGGAAGCACTGGGTGATGCTGCTTTCAATTTCCTTGCAGATGCGGCCTCAAAGTCCCCAAGCAAACTCTTGATTGTTGCCAAGTATAATAATGGTCAGTGCTATTCCAATGTCTATGCGGCTAGAGAATATATGGACCGGGCCATTGCATTGTATGAACAGGAAAAGCATGGACTAAAAATGTTTATATCCTTTCTGGAAAGATGCACGGAGAATGGGATCCATCCTGATGGAGTCTCTAAAATATGCAGAAAGATAAAACATCTCTCCCTGCATGAAATGGAACTTTGGGATCATCAGGAATGGAAGGAACAATTCGAAGCCGAAAGCGGATCTTATCTTTGCCTTCCAAACATTGACAAATTTGAAAATCTTGAGAGTTATGCCCACGAGCTCCCGGGTCCACTTCCTGAAGGATTGGAAAAGCTACCGAATTTATCAAAACTCTACCTTTATAATTCCTTTGAGGCAGAGGAACTGAACATTCCGGAATCCATGATTAACCTGCGTGAAATCTTCACGGAGGATGTGGAAAATCTACGAACCCTGAATGATTTATCGGCATTTCCAAATCTTGAAACCATTGACCTCCAGGGATGTTACGAGCTCAAAAAGCCTGATTGGCTGGAGAAACTCGACCCGGAAAAAGTGGAACTGATCCCGCCTGATTGGTGGGAAGAAGAAGAGTCCAATTAAGTAGTAAATTTTATTCATGGATCCAGTTGAAGAAAAAACCTATCGCATCTGGTATAAGGATGGTACGCTCGAGAACTTTCCCGGGCTGAAAAATAGGATTTGGTTTTGTAATGATGAAATTCCTGAAGGGCAGGAAAAAGCAATTTCTGCAAGTTTTTACAATATGCAAATTTGCAAGTTTGATATCGAGCTTGAGGATCTGCCCCTTGATATTGAATTGGACATCGTTGAATCTGAAGAAAAGGTTTTTCTTCTGCGATTCAATGAAATCCCCAAAATTTGCATTTCAAACGGTCCTATTCCAAGAGCTTGCCCGCATGATTCGATTATCGCGTTTCATTTTATCAATATTTTGGAAGCAGAAGAATCATCCCATTTTCTGAGCAAGGACGATCTTAGTTTATTTGCTGATTGGCCCAACTTGAGATACTTGGAAATAAGTGAAAGAGGGGGCCTTGATATTGAATTCGAAAACGCATTTGAAGGGTTGTCGAACCTGACTCATTTGGACCTGCAAGGAAGTGAGTGTTTGCGGGATGTTTCGGGTCTTGGCTCCCTTCGAAATCTAAAATACCTGTCTCTTCAAAGTTGTGGAAAGATTCAGAACGTCGATGGATTGAAGGGACTGGTTAACCTAACTTCCTTAAACCTCTCGTCGTGCGAATCCCTGACCTGCGTGAACGGACTCAGTACTTTAAGCAACCTCACAAAGTTGGATCTGGAATATTGCGAGTCACTTCTCGACGTAGACGGATTGTGGGGATTGAAAAAGCTTGAATTTTTGGATCTCTACTTTTGTCCGCTCACGAACTTGGATGGATTGACCTGCTTGATCAATTTGGTGGAACTTAAACTCCCTAAAATTCCCCGGAATTATCAATTCATGTCTGCTTCATTTTATGGGATTTTTTCAGCTCTTGAAAGATTGGAAATCTATAACTGCAAAGCGTTGGAGGATTTGAGTTGTCTGGCTGAAATGACGAACCTGAAGTACTTGGATCTTCAAGGTTGTGAAAATCTTAAAAATATAGACGGCTTGGTAGAATTGAAGAACCTTGAATATCTTGATCTTGGTTGGTTGAAATCCTTAAAGAATTTTGAAGTTTTAGGTAGACTGCAGGGTCTTCAGGAACTGAATCTCATGCTCGCATCGAATTTGATTAACTTAACTGATTTGAGCGGGCTTGAGAATCTTTTGCGGTTAGGGATTTCTTGTTGCATAAACTTGGAGAGTTTGGACGGACTCAGCGGTGTCGAAAACTTGAAATCTCTTAGCGTTCAAGAATGTACTCTTGAAAACATTAACGAACTTCATTCTCTTCGATCGCTTGATTCTGTCAAAATATCTAGTTGCAAACTTAATTCGTTAAAGGACTTGAAGGTTTTTCGACAACACGAAAATCTAAAGTTTTTGTGGCTGACTGACTGTAGTTCCCTTTGCGATGTAGAGGACCTGAGCGTTCTGCAAGAATTGGAGTTTCTGGATCTCAGTAATTGTCCATTTGTTAAAATGGTTGCTCCCTTAAAAGAGTGTAAGAGCCTTCGTGACTTTTTTTTTAGTGATCCGGCGGAGTCGATTCGGGTTCTCTCTTGCACCGGAAGAAACCACCCTGATTTTTTAAAATCCAGGAGGCGGGAGTGGCTCGAAGTCGCAAGGAAGGCCCCCGAGCCGGATGGACTCGTTTGCGACCTATCCGACACCTTCGGACTCTATGCAAACGAAAGCTGGGCAAGCGATGCCTTATCCGAATTGGTCGACCTCATGCTTGCCCGCAAAGGAAATGCAGAAAGCACTTGGGCAAGCCTGCTTGCTGCGGTTGCAAAATGCCCGAACGAGCAGGCTCAGGAAATCCTCGGGTGCGTCACCGATGACATGAATCAAGAGAGGGCAAGTTCGCTGCTGCGTCCGCTCCTCAAGACCTTGGCCGGTCTGCCCGAGTCCCTGAAAGAGTGGGCCAATGAGCGAGCCGATGAGTTACTCGAATCTCTTTCCGTTGACTTCCTTCGGGACTACGGACCGAGCGTTTGCCTGTTTTATGTCGAAATGGAGCGGAAGGAATGTTCGTGTACATGGCTGGAAAAATTCACCGATCTGGAAACCCCACGTTGGCGTGACCGCATACTCCTTGCCCTCGGGCAGTGGGAAATCGAAAAAGGGGACCTTGACGATCCCCGGGCCCGCCTCAAGGAAATGAGCGTTGGCCCTTCCAAGGACGAACTTCTCGAGGCCCTCGCCCGGGCTCTGGCCAAGGAAAAGCCCCTCGAGGCGGGGGAATTACTCGATCAAATTTCCGAGGAATGGAGGCAGGCGAGCCTTTCCGCGGAGCTGGCCGAGGAGGCTGCCTTTACCGAGCCTGCCGAGAATGCCTACCGTTTGCTCCTGCACATGGAGCGCGATCCCGAAACGCTCGCCGACTGGGTGGAGTCTCTGATTCAAAACAATCCGGAAAGTGAGCTGGCCCATGAGGTTGCCCGCACCTTCGGGCCGGGCGATGGGAGAACGAGTGAACTTGAGCTTGCGGGCCTTCTGGATGCATTTCTCTCAAGCGATGCGATCAAGGACAGGGTACTGAAAAAAGACCGGGATGAGTTCAGACAATCGATTTCAGAAAAGGACGAAGGATTGCAATCCATGCTCGCTCTAGGCTTGCTTGAAGAAATGACAAGGCAGGGCAAGCTAACTCGCGAAGAAAGTAAGGATTTGGAAAACGACCCAAGTCTTTTCTCTTCCTCCGAACCCACCGACGCCCCATGAGCGCGCCCGATAAAAAAACCTACCGCATCTGGTTTAAGCCCGGAGTCAAGGAGAGGTTTGGATTAAACTATCCCTTGAGCACCTTTTCATTAAAATCAAAAAAATGGAAAGATATACCGGAAGGTAATCGCGATCAGTCTTTTGAATGCCGAGGTATACGGTTCGTCTGGCATAACAGCATCTTTTCATTTGATGAAAATGAATCGTTACCGTCTGAAATTGAACTGGATCTCGAGAAAACCGAACAAGGGTCGACCATTGTACTTTTCAACAATGTGCCGAAGATTCTTATTTCCTACGAGGGGATACCATTGGAATGTCCAAGTCGGGAGATTAAGGCTTTGTTATGTTTAAAAGAGGATTCACCTGAAAGCATTTCAAAGCTTTCTAATTTCGCTGGTATTCATTTACTTGTTCTGGACTTTAAAAATTCGCAAAAAAACCTGAATTTCTTGACTCCTTTGACAAACCTAAAAGTTCTTACTCTCAGTTCTTTCGATGCACTAACAAATTTTGTTGGATTGAGCTCATTACGGAACCTGAAACATTTTCAATTATTTGGTGGTGGTGGTAAATCACTTAAGAACATGAAGGGTTTAAGTAATAACAGGAGCCTAGAGTTTTTATATATTCAAAGTATATCTTTGGCGAGTCTGGATGGTCTGAGCGGGCTGACAAACCTGACAAGCTTGAGACTTATTTCTTGTTTTTCTCTATTGAATTTGGATTCATTAAGAGACTTGAAGAACCTGACGAGCTTGGATCTTAAACGCTGCGAATCCCTGACGGAAGTGGGTGCCTTGAGCGGGTTGACAAATCTGACAAGCTTAAATCTTGAGGGGTGTTCCTCTCTTTTGAATTTGAATGCCTTAAGTGGGCTTTTAAACCTAAGAAAGCTGAATTTGGGTCGAATAAGATTTCGAAGCCCCAAAGATCCCTTGGACTTGATGCCCTTGGAAGGATTGATTCATCTTCGAAAATTGAACCTAGAATTCAATGCTACCATTAGTTCTATTGATGTCATAAGTAGGTTCAGAAATCTCAGTGACTTGAACCTTATGGATTGTGAGAATATCACAAATCTAGATTTTCTTAATGGTATCACAAACTTGGAAATTCTACTTTTATCGGGATGTAAATCTATTGAAAACACAGATGGATTGAGTGAGTCGAAAAACATAAGGCTCCTCATGCTTAACAACTGCCAATCTCTCACCGATATTTCAGGATTAAGAGCATTAAAAAAATTAGAAGTTCTGACGCTCGAGAATAGTCCTTTTGTTGGAAATATTGATTTTCTCCGTGATCATCCGAGGCTAAGAAAATTTACTTTCATTGATCCTTTCAAACCCGTTTCGATCCTTTCCGCCACGAGACGAAACGACATCGAATTCGTAAAAAATAAAGCAAACGAGTGGCTCGAAGTTGCAAGGAAGGCACCCGAACCGGAAACTCTCGTATGCGACCTATCCGATACCTTCGGGTTCTATGCAAAGGAGAGCTGGGCAAGCGATGCCCTGTTCCAATTGGTCGACCTCATGCTTGCCCGCGTAGGAAATGCAGAAAGCACTTGGGCAAGCTTGCTTACTGCGGTTGCAAAATGCCCGAATCAACAGGCTCAGGAAATCCTCAGAATGTTTATTCAAAGCATAGATCAAGAAAGGGCAAGTTCGCTCCTGCGTCCGTTCCTCAAGACCTTGGCCGATCTGCCCGTGTCCCTGAGCGAATGGGCCAATGAGCGGGCCGACGAGTTGCTAGAATCCCTCTCCGTTGACTTTTTGCGAGATTACGGGCCGAGCGTTTGTCTGTTCTATGCCCGGATAGGACGGGAGGATCTTCTGCGTTCCTGGCTGGAAAGGCTCACCGATCCGGAAACCCCCCGCTGGCGTGACCGGATTCATCTGTCCCTCGGGCAATGGGAAATCAAAAGAGGGGACCTCGACGCTCCGCGTGCCCGCCTCAAGGAAATGAGCCAAGGCTCTTTCAAGGATGAACTTCTCGAGGCCCTCGCCCGGGTCCTGGCGAAAGAAAAGCCCCTCGAGGCAGGGGAATTGCTCGATCAAATTTCCGAGGAGTGGAGGCAGGCGACCCTTTCCGCAGAGCTGGCCGAGGAGCCTGCCTTTACCGATCCTGCCGAGAATGCCTATCGTTTGCTCCTGCACATGGAGCGCGATTCCGAGAAGCTTGCCGACTGGGTGGAGTCCCTGATTCAAAACAATCCGGAAAGTAAGCTCGCCCATGAAGTGGCCGGTACCTTCGGCCCGGATGGTGGAGTGAGCCCATTCCCGAAACTCTTGTCCGGCTTGCTTGATGAGGAGCTGGTTGCGAAAGCGACTAAGGACAATCAATTGAAGAGCTTCAAGGAGGAGTTGATGGCGGAAGGAGAGGCCGAGAATTTTCTGTGGGAAGCCTTGATCGAGAGGATGTGTCGCCAGGATCTGGTGAACGAAGAGGAAGCAAATGAGTTACTTGAGAACTTAAGAGGAGAAAAGCAATGATAGACCAAGAATTGGAAGTAGATGATATGCCATATCCCTTAAGGCAGGCATATATAAAGTACGATGAGGAAAAGGAGGAATTTAAAAAACTACATCGTTTGCTCGATGCGATCGAGGTCCTGGTCAAGCTTCATACCGTGATCATTCTAAGTGATTATTTTAGCCAAAATGAACCAAGTGAAAAGCTCAAGGGATTGTTGGCAGCCGGGCTGAAGAGGCCATCTTTGGGAATTTGGTGGCAGTTTGCCCGGGATGTTTGTATCGAAATACAAACTCAGGAAACCCCTTTCTTCGCCGAAGGAATTGAAAAGTTTGTGGGCAAAAAGGGAAGTTTAAATCAAGCCATGCAGGGAGAGGAGAATTTAATCGCCTTTCGCAACCGATACGCTCACGGAGCCACTCCGCCTGATGAAGAGTGCCGGGCAGATTTTGAGAAATATGAAAGTATATTTCTGGAAACTTTATTACAAGCCACCCACTTTGGCAACCTCGCCATCGTTGGATTGAAAGAGGATGGGCAATCTATTTTCCCTCCGGTAGGGGAAGGTTTTTTGTCCGCTTCTCAAAAGTTGGAATTTGGAGATGAAAATGCAGGGAAGTGCTTTCTCCTTCGCAAGGATGGTGTCCGCTTGTCTTTACACCCCTTACTCTTTCTCCGCTCGGAAGTCCAGCTTGGTACAGGTAAAAAAAGACCGGGCTTTTTCTTTTACAATGATCTACGGGAGAAGGAAGCCAATATGTTGGAGTATGAAAACTGTTGGCACTGGAGGGATGAAATTCTACATGCCGATCTCATGGGGTCCTTTCCCATCGATCGATGGAAAAAACACACGGATTCGGAAATTCAGGCTACGATCGACCGCCTGACTGAGTCCTTCAAGGGGAGGGTGAGGGAAGTGAATCAATTGATGGAATTCATCGCCCGGCCCGAAGGGGGAACCATGATGGCCTGGGGTGGTCCGGGAATCGGTAAGAGTGCCCTGCTTGCCCGCTTAGTTCAGGCACTTAGCTGGAGTTCAGAAGAGAGAATAAATGAAAATTTTACCGGATTGGGAACCGTTGAAAAGGTTCAGGTGGTCCGGTACTTTATCCGTCGAAGCGGCCAAACTAATGATGCGGAAAAAATGCTTCATCACTTGAATGAGGAATTGGAGAAGTTTGCCAAGACCAAGCTTCAAAGTGGGCGGTCGATTCGGGAAATGAGCGACAGCTTTCGGGAGCGTCTGCGCAGAGCCAAGGAAAACCTAAGAGATGATCAAAGGCTGGTGATCTTGGTGGATGGACTTGATGAGGGCTCGGACGCAAAGGGTTTACTCGATTCCCTGCCCAGAGAAGTACCGGAAAAAGTGGCCTTAATCTATGCATCACGGGAAATTCCAGAAGTACGTAGTCGGATTTGGGAGAATCTGGATCGTGAGCGACGTACCGAAATGACGATTAATCCAATGGGGGTAGAGGAAGTAAGGGCTCTTCTGTTTGATTTTGTGGACAAGTATCGAATGGAGGAGAAATATGTATCCAAGGTACTCAATACAAGTGAGGGGAATCCACTCTACCTAAAATTACTCTGTAGGGGCTTAGAGCGTGGAGATTACAAATTAAACGATGCTTTGGGCCTACCCACTGAAATCAAGAATTTGTATGAGGATATGGTAAAAAGGTATGCCAAGGAATACGATCGAACCGTTGAATACTTGTGCCTGCTTGCCCAAGCGAAGTTTTTTCTGTCTGATGAGGTAGCGGGTGAGCTAATCGGATGCACTCAACATGAAATGGAAAAAATATTGAGCGTTTGCCGAGATTGTTTGTATGAGAATCCGTACACTGAAAATTTAGATGACTATCAATTGTTTCATGAATCGATGCGGGAATATCTTTTGGATACAAAAAGTTCCGTTTGTGAGAAGTGGAAGCAAAAACTGGCGGAGTGGTGTGATCAATGGAAGAGCCGGGAAAAAAGTGAACTATCCCGGGATTATGCGGTTAAATTCGGGGTAGCTCATGCTCTGGAGTGGAGAGATCATTTGCGAAAGAGTCGAAGAATCGAGGAGGCGTCGGAATGGGAAAGTCGAATTTTAGCTATTGTTGAGAATGGCGAGTTTCGCCGCGAACTCTTCCTGCGATGCGGACATGCAGAAACCATGAGAAATAATATTATGACTGCCCAAGGCATTTTACTTCGCCAAGGAAGCGTTAGTGAACGCCAACGCAATCGAACCAGGGTTTTGAAACTAGCAAGAATTTATCAGGAGGAGCCAATTACATTGTACGGAAGGCTCCTCGAAGAATTGGAAGAAGCCGGTAAAGATGGAGATTTTGAAAAAGTAGCGGAGCGAGCACAAGCGGGAATCAATCCCAAGCAAAAGACCATGCTTGCCCTGCGAGGAGCCTGGGGTGTGAAAGGCATGCGGAGGGAAAATTCATTGGCCCTGAAAACCAAGCTCGAAAATTGGCTGGAGAGTGCGGAGGATGAAGATTTAAATCGACTCGTCGTGCTGGGTTTACTTTGATAAGAATTTCGCATGAGCTCAAAAATTGAAAGCCGGTTAAATCAACCTAACCAAAGATTATGGGTCGCAAAAGGAGGCAATATTTATGGGCCTTATCAATCATATTCGATCAAGCATTTTCTGGATACCCAACATTTGACTTATGAGGATCGTGTATGGAATGCGAAAGATGAAAATTGGCAAAAGTTTTCGGAACTCACGGTTTCGATTGATAGTTTAGAGGGAGTGGTTGCCCCCAATCCTTGGCCTCAAAAGGTTCCTGTTGAGGGATCAAAAACTGAAACGGATGAAAATAACCTGAATGAAACATTCCCGGCTTATGAAACAATTCTTGCAGGTGGTGGACAAAAGCAATTTGGAACCTCTGCAATCTATCCGATTGTGTGCAAGGATATCAGCGTTGATGATCACTCCTTTGGAATTGCCGTGGAGAATTTGGAAATCGAGGAGGGAACTGGGATAGTATGCGAAGCACCGGATAAAAAGATGAAAAGAGGTTCTTTGGATCGATGGTTACTCAAGGAGCCCAGGGCACTATTTAAAAGAGATAAGGACGAAATCAACCAAGAGCAGTCCAATAAATCACCCAGAATTAGTTGGGTAAAATGGAATTCAGATGTTTGGAAAACTCCGGATGGAGTCAGTTTTAATGCTTGTCGAGTGGGATTGCTTAACACCGAATATAAAACCGTTCAGCTCTTTGCTAAAGGTATGAAAGTTAATGCATTCGGTTTTATAAGCAAGATGGGGGTGATGGTGATGGTGGTAAAACTGGAGCCTGGAAAGTCTGGGGTTTCCCTGGGCGACGCAATGGAGTTAAACTACCATGTAGCACATTCCGGGAACCATCGGGACATTCCCGTACTAATTCCCAACTCCGCACTCGATCAGACCATGAAAGAAAATGAAAAGGGTGTTTGTGAGGTGAGTGATGCAAAGTTATCCACTTTTTTAAAGCTTTGGCCCCATTGGGAAAAAAAGGGGAAGGATGAATTTGACGATGTCATTCGCTGGGGTGGGAAAAAGGATGAAAAACTGATTGAGTTAAAATCGTTCCCCGAACTTATTACCCGGCAGGTTCTTTCTAATTTGTCCAGAATCTATGGAAAGCCGATCGACACTTATCAGGCGGCAAGAGGAAGAACCCATATTTATTCCAGGTTCCTTCTTCCCTCTGAGCTTGATCGAGAGCATGGAACTTCCCTTGCACATCTGGAAGGCTTGTGTGCCCGTTGCATGAGACATCCTAAATCGAGTGAGATAAAACCCCTTCCTCCCGTTGAATTAGAGGGAGATGAATTCAAATTTTTTCAAGTGACGGGAAGCCAGAGGGTATACCTCAGTTGTGAAACCGCGCTGAGTATTGGCCAAGATGTTACAGAATTCTCGAAGCAATGGCAGGATCGATGGGACAATGATTATTTACTTTGCCATTTAATTGCTTACCACCAGTCGATTCTTTGTCAGGAGTTGTCCTGGTCCTCCTTTTCCAAAACTAATCAGAAAGAGGAGGAAAAAAGAAACTTGGATGATTTAAATGACCGCTACATCGAGTTTTGTACCCACTATGATTTTAGTGTTATTTCCAGTCAATTGAACCATCAAAGAACTTATCGTATCAGCCGTGAAGTTCTCGGAGTTTGCCAGTCTAGTAAAGAGGTTGCTGAGGAGATACAAACAAGAATCGAACACCAAAGGAATAAATTACAGGATAAATTAAATTCGGAGCAACATAAGTCTCTAGTTCAGCAACAAGAATTCAATCATAAACAGCAAGCTTTCAATTCACTGGCGGTGGTCTTCTTCATGTTGGGTTGTTCCACTTTCTTTATCAATTTAAACCTTTTTGAATTCAATAATGATGCGCAGGTTGATTGGGATTTTTCCGGGGATACCTTATCGGAGAAACTTAAATCTCTCTGGTTCTGGGTGCCGATTGCCCTTAGCATTACGCTTCTATTTTTTGCGTCGGTTAGAAAACATGTACGGCAAGTATTCAGGCTATTGTTTAGATCGGATAAGTAAAAAATAAGTAGATCCCCAAAGCAGCTATTAATGAAAATATTTATTCGTCGATGCAGTTTAGACTTCGGACCTTACAGTCGAGAAGGAGTCACCAGGTATCTTAATCAAGGAAAACTGAGCCTGGAGGACTTGGCATGGTCAGGAAATTTAACTGGACTGGAGGAGTGGATTCCCCTTACCGACCTTCTCACTCAATTGGATAAGGAGGACCAGGGGGAAACCTCAGGTGCGGGCGAACAGGGAAGAATTTTGAAATTCGTTGATAAGATAAAGGACCTGGTCGCCAAGGGAGAATCCGAACTAGCCAAGGACCATGCAATTTCTCTGGGTACCCAATATCCAACCTTTTTGGGGGAATTATTAAAGCAATGTTGCATGGATGAAGATGGCAACTTCTACCTGCCTCCCTGGATTCGAACCCATGATGGAACCCATGATGAAACCCTTTTTCTTTTGTCCATCCTTCCCCATTGCGAGGATGCCATGGGTTTGGATGAATCCTTGAGAATTGACCGCATCAAAGCTTTAAACCTTGAAACATTCAAGGCTGATATTTCTCTGTTAGCCTCTTATCCATCTTTGGAATCCCTTTCCATACACAGTGCCGAGTTGGAAGATTTGAAGGAACTGGAAATCTTACCCTGTTTAAAAAGTTTAAAATTGTTCGATGCTGACAAGTTGGAAGAGATCACTGAGTTGAAACATTTTCCTGATTTACAAGACCTTGAACTGAACTATTTGGATAACCTTGAATACTTAAGGGTTTGCGATCATCCATCCTTAAAGTCCTTTGAATTGAATACTTATGGTTGGGAATCCAAAATCGAAGAATTATGGATTCAAGATTGTCCCCAGCTTGAAAGATTAAATATTGATATCAAAGAAATCGGAGAGGATCCTGTAATTTGCAATTTGCCCAATCTCACCCATTTTCAATTTCATGCCTGGGATGGCTTCCAATGCTTTACCTTGGAGAATTGCCCATGCTTAATCGATTTAATAGTGGGTGGGGATGCTTTAGCGAGAATTTCTGGGTTGGAGGATTTGCACCATTTGGAAACCTTTGAACTTACGGGTTGTTCGGAATCCGGATTTTTTAGTTTGAGCTTTAAAGGTTGTAAAGCCTTGGAATGGCTTGATTTGAATTGTGATTCTGTCAAGCAGCTAAACCTATCGGGCTGCAATCAGCTAAATCGTTTTTTCCCGCCTGACGATATGACGAAGCTTAATCTTTCAGGTTGTGAAACGTTGGAGGAATTAGATATTAGATACCAACGAGATTTAAGTTTTCTGGACCTTTCGGGTTGTTCCGGAATGCATGAGTTATTCCTTCCTTACACACCGCATCAGCTCGAAGATCTTAAGATAGTGGGTTGTGATTCGCTGTTAGAAATTGGAATTTCTTTGAGTGATTCCATAAACGATCTTTCTTTTCTTTCTGAATGTCCAAATCTGAATGAATTATCCATTATGGGCATGGATGTCTTTGAGGATCTTTCCTTCCTGCCGCCCCTGTCGGAGTTGGAGACCCTGAGCTTAATAGATTGTCACGACTTACAAAATTTGGATGGCTTAAGTGCGGTTGCCGATAGTTTGGATTCACTAGCAATGTCTTGCTTAGACCAGTTGGAGCAATTAGATCTCAACACTGGATTTCCCCAACTTTCCAGATTCCATATTCAGGCATCCAAGTTGGAAAATTTGAATTTTCTTTCCCAAATGCCAAATCTTTTGGAATTAAATATTGATTGCGAAAGCTTGCAGGATTCCAAGGGGTTGAAGAATTTGAATCAATTGGAGAGATTGGAAATCACCGTTTTACCGGATGATTCGCTCGATGCATTCGGGAGAAATTCTAACCTGATAGAACTCTTGGTTTATAACTGTGCGGAACTGGATCGTATACCTGAGCTTTCCAACTTCCCTGAACTTGAAATTCTTTTCCTGCAGAATTGTGACAACATAACTGACTTAAAACCATTGGGTTCACTTTCGAAATTACGGACTCTTGATTTGTACCTTCAAGAAAATTGCGAATATTTGGATTTTTCAACTTTGGGAAAACTTTTCAATTTGAGAGAGTTGACGCTTTGCTCAAAGAAATTGTTTGAGATTGCATGGATTGTAAACCTGAAGAACTTATCTGAATTGAGTCTGAATGGTTGTGAGATGCTTGAGGATTTGAGGGGACTCTCTGCTCTTTCGAACTTAACTTCCCTCAATTTAGGTGTTTGCCCAAGCTTGGTCGACTTGGATGAATTAAGCTCTTTGTCTGAACTTAGGGAGTTATATTTGTATGAATGTTCGGGACTTGAATGGATCTCCGGGATTGAAAGCCTGATTAAATTGGAGGTGATTGAATTGCAGGGTTGCGAAATGATCACGGAAGAACAAGTCAGGGAATTAGAATCAAAACTGCCAAACTGTTATATTTATCACGACTTCTAAACTTTTAAATCCGAAGCCTTCGAGTTGAATTTCAATACTGATTTGGTTTAAATTTTTGAAGACAAATTCTCCTTTTCCAAAAAAAATATGCGGATGATCAATTTTTTATTGAATTTTGTTATCATATCCGTTTGCTAAAGGTTTGATCTTTGAAAAAACACGTCCGATTCTTCCGATTTTAGACTCTTGGAAATCTACCGATTTCGCCTGCGATGTAATCATTGTGGGTAGTGCGTTGTTTATGGAAGTAATAACTCCGTATCCTAAAAACGCTTATTTTACCGATTCAGTCCCCGGCTTACCTTGCACGCATCTTGGGTGTGGTTAGCGTGATTAAATCTTAACCCTGACCACTCCGGCGGTTATGATGGGGAGCTCGGCTGGTCAGCAACCGTAGTCAGGATCGAGGTGCCACTTCCCGTTGACCCCAGGGCTCGGTCCCTTAACTGAAGTAAAATTTTAAGGGTTGGCGTGTGTTTTCAGGATTTGCAACTAAGTGCAATTAATTTGAGAAGAAAGGCTTTTTCCCGAATTCCTAAACTCATATATTTCCCCACCCCTCATGTGACTCCATCGAAGAACCAAATCTTTCACATTGCCCGAAATGGCAAAAGCTACGGGCCCTATGATAAGGAAACCCTGATTCATTACCTGGAGGAAAGTATTGTTTCTCAAGATGACCACCTGTGGGATTCGAGTTTAAAAAAATGGGTTCGAATTTCCGAAACTGAGTATTGCATCCTTCCAACGGATGAATGTGAACTCGATCCTGGTGAAGCTCTTGCGATAGAACTTAGTAGGGAGTGGGAGGCTCTTCCTAAGGAAAAAGAATCGGTTTCCTTTCCTAATCCCAAAGACCCTAAACCTCTTGCTGAATGGTTGGGTATTGAAGAGGAGGAATTAAATCAGATTTCACAAAATTCGGTATCTATGTACAAGCCATTTCCGATCCATCGCCCTGGAAAAAAGGATCGATGGATTGAGGCACCCGATGAGAGACTCAAGACCATCCAGAGATTGATTCTCGATAAACTGCTTACCAGAATCCCTTTAAACGGTGCTGCCCATGGGTTTGTACCCAACCGGTCGATTATGACTCATGCCTCCGAGCACCGAAGGAAACGCTGGGTGGTAACCTTGGACATACGATCTTTTTTTCCGTCAGTGGACGCGGAAAGGGTTCGTAGCGTCGCTTTTGAACTCCCAATTCTCAAGGAGGATGTCGAAACCTTTGTCAACCTGACGACTAGAAACAACCACCTACCCCAGGGTGCTCCGACTAGCCCGACTTTGGGTAACTTGGTCCTCAGAGAATTGGATCGAAAGCTTTGTGATCTTGTTCGGGGAACGGGTTGGTTCTACACCCGATATGCAGACGATTTGACATTTTCCGGCTTCAAAAAACCCAAGAAAATTCTACTCCAAGCAAGTCAATTGATTAAGGAGGAGGGTTTTAGAGTTTCTCACGAAAAGTCGAGGATTCGAGGAAAGGATGATAGACAAATGGTCACTGGAATCGTGGTGAATGACAAACTTGCCCTAAGCCGGGAGAAAAGAAATATGGTGCGCGGGATGAGACATCGCCTCAATCGAGGTGAAGTCCCAGAACATGAATTGAATCATGTACTTGGTTGGCTCAACTTTGCCGACTATGTGGAACACTGCAACCACAAGATTCCCAGACGCGGACCTTCGGTACGTCCACGCAGGATTTCACTGAAAAAAATCTGCCTAGCTCTGGACTTGGCAAGCAATGGAAAACCATCGGGGCAAATAATGTCTACCCTTGGCATTTCTCGCTCTAGCTACTACCGGACTCATGACTCAAGATATATTAAGACAAAGCTTAAAGCACATGGAATAGGGGAACCGAAAGTCGAGAAAATCTGCAACTTACTTGAAGCGGGTGAAATTCAATATGCCCTTGACTTAATTATAAGTTTATCGAGCCAATAAGAGTTCCTCCTCCCTCATTTGGGAGTCCAAGATTTTTTCTCCAGAGCTTGGACTCTAGATGGGCAAATTATAAAGACATTATATGTCTCTTTCGGCAGGTATAATCATTTCATGTTTGAATCTGAATTTTTATTGGAGGAGGAAGCTTTAGCGTTCCGAACAGAAGCTGATCCATCTCCTGAAGAGGAACTTGGGAGTTCTAATTTCTTCTTGGGTGGGATTTTGGGTTGGATGCTTGGCAGTTATCGGAAGCCCAGTACCCGGTTAGTTCCAGCTTCAAGTACGGTCGAGGGTGATTATTCCCCCAAAGAAAAAAATTTTCTTACTGAACTTTGGAGGTTTGAGAAGGAATTGAAGAGTTCGATGGAAAGAGAGGATTGGTACCGGGTTTATCTATTAGTCCACTTGGCTGCCGAGGCAATCAAGAATGATTGGAGCGAATTTATCCCCGGTAATCAGGGATATGTGGGTAGTTCCAAGTTTGAAGGCGAGGTTCGCAATATCCTTCAGCATTTCCTCCAGCTCTGTCAAAATGCAATCAAGCTGGATTATCAAAGATTACTGCCCGATAAGGTGGAAACCACGGGTAAAACCGCTGAGGTCTACCTGGATTTTGACACCATGGATCTTTCAATCGATGGAGAGATCCTGGAACGGAAAGGGGGAAGGGAAGGAAAGAAATGAGGCGGATAATGGAACCCAACCCGGAAGCGGGATCTTTTGAAATGATTAGCCAATGTTGTACCTATGGCTTTATTTTATGCATTTTCACCGGCTTGTTTTCCGCTGCTGCCTGCCTCGCCCTTGGATACTTCCTTTCGGTTCTTCTGATGCTCCTTTTTGACTAGTCAAAACAAACAACCGTCTTTCGTTGGTAACTTACTTCCTTATCCCATTTAAATTACATCATAAAATAAGAAAATACTATGAGAGATCTTTTTTTACCAAATCCGGACGCCGGCTTTTTCGGAATCATCGCCCACTGGCTTTTCATGGGCTTTGTTTTTTTCTTTGTTATAGGCATTCCATTCCTTGCTACTTGGTCCTTATTCTTGTTTTTTCCCGCTTTCATACTCATGCTTTTTTTGGACTGACTCATTACCGAGAATCCGAAATTTCAAATCCTGCAATTCCTCTAAAACCATCAATGAATGAGTGATAACTCCATATTTTGTATATTACCCTATAAATTTCAGGGTCAATGGGTCTTTGATGATGCTGAGGTGGACTTGGTTCGTGAGCCATTTGTGAGTGGGGCAGACATCATCATTGATCAAATGGTCAAGTCACTCGAAGATCCTGAAAATGGTTTTATATTGTTGTTTTCCGAAATTCCTTTCCCCGGCTACCAGCTGGAATTGGAATGGATCGATAAGGAATTGGGTGGAAACTGGTATCAAAGTAAAGCCTTGGGCTTGGGCGGATGGTTATGTCCAGCAATGCTGAAATATTTTTCTACCGCACCGGAGCGAATTTATTCCCAATTTAAAAACAAGAATTGACCTCCTTCTCAATTTTGGAAAACACTCCAATAATTATCCTATTTTCCTACTTTCAGAATCGTGAAAATTGCCATTACCGCCGACTTACACCTGAATCCAAAGTATCCCGAACGCGGACTCGCATTCCAAGATATTCTTCGGCAGTTGGATGCAGAGGGGATACCTGAGCTTATTATTGCCGGAGATCTTTTCGACAAAGATGGAGATGATTCCGCCTATGCTTCTTTTCTGGATCCTTGTCGGGCTCATCCTTCCATTCAGATTCACTTAATTCCCGGAAATCATGATTCTGAACAAAGTCTTAAGGATCTTGCTTTGGAAAACCTTCAAAAATACCAAGAACCCAAGCTTGTGGATTTTGATGGTTTGGGAGTCTTCTTTGTTCCTTATCAAAAGAGTAAGGCCATGGGGGAAATGATCAACCTTGGCCAGGGGAATGAATGGGAGGGAAAACCATGGGTTTTGGTTGGTCACGGTGATTTCGTTGATGGTTTGAGAGAGCCCAATCCAAGAGAAAAGGGAATTTACATGCCCCTTCGCAAGAGCGACCTGAACGATGTAAATTTAAAGCAGGTCTTTCTTGGGCATATTCACAAACCGACTTCAATAGACAAGCCCCTTGGGGGCAAGGTGATGTACCCCGGTTCCCCACAGGGGCTAGACATTTCTGAGACCGGGCATCGTAGGTTTCTGGTTCTCGATTCCAAAGATAATAAAGTCAGCGAGAGAAGAATCAGCTCGGGTCCCATCTACCTGGACTTGAATTTTTTTGTCTTCCCTTCTGATCAAGAAGCTGAAGAACTGAAGGGGCAACTGGAAAAAAGCCTGGCAGATGCTGCTTGGGAGAGTGAGAGGGAACGGTTCCAACTGCGTTTGCAGGTCGAGGGTTTCACCCGGAATAAAGATCAATTAATCCAATTCTTTACCGAAAGGCTCCAGTCCTTACATCTGAATTTGTATGAATCTTCGAGTTCCCCCGGGCGGGTAAATCCGAACTTTGATTCTTTGCTGAGTGCTTCTGATCCGCAAAGAAATCTGGTTGCCCGTAGGACCATTGAAAAAATTGACCTGTTGTTCGAGAGCTCCGGACAAGAAGTAGGGGAAGACAAACCGGGCCCATTTCTTCGAACCCTGGGAGATCAGGAGCCCACAATTGAACAGGTTAAGATGGCCGCTTTACGAACCATCTATCAAGCCTAGTAAGCCGGGTATGAAAATAATAAATCTACAAGTCCAACCCCATGGTCCGCTCGATGAAAAACTTGAAATCCAACCGAAGGGTTTGAACCTAATCTATGGCAGGAATGAAACCGGAAAGACATTCCTTCTCGAAACCATGGCGGCTTGGTTATTCGGGAAAGGTAAACATTCACCCCTAAAGAAAGTTGCAAGAGTGTGGGATCCAATGCCAAGCGGATCCATAGAAGTTAGCGGTGTTGATCGATTGCAGGGGGAATCAAATTTGATCCTTGATTCCTCATCCAGGAAAAACCTACAGGATTATTTCGTCGATGAACTTGGAATGCCCGGGGACTTGAGTGAGCTTCTTCTGGTTCGGGCAGGGGATACCTTGCTGGAAAATCCGGATGACCTGCTCAAGCGAAGCCTCTCTGCAAGTGGAATGCTCCAGGAAATTATCGATCAAGGAGTTAGTCGAACCCTGCAGAACTCAGCTTTCGAAAACGGACAGATTCAAGGGAATCATGCCGGTGAAATTAGGAGACGAAATGAACTGAAGAATAAACTTACTTCGCTCGGGGAATTGCGCGAGCGTTATGCCCAGGAGCAAGGGAGCGAGTTGGATGGACTGGAGGAGGAAATTTCCGACTTGGAATCTGAAATCAATAAATTGGAGGCTGCGAAGAAATTTAAGGCATACCAGGTTTCTCAAGAGAGGAAGGCCTTGTTGGACAACATCGAGAAGCAGCCCAAGGACCTGGATGAATTGGAAGACAAAATTGAGCAGTTAGAAAGGGTAAGAACTGAATTAAGCGGGAAAAACAATCGGGTTGCCTCCCTTACGGAAGAATTAAAGCACAAGGACTGGGCTGATCATGCCTATGCCCGATATCGTGAATTGGAGGCCAAGCGAATGGAGCCGATGGCTACCGAATCCCGTTCTAATCCCGTTTTCTTGGTCCTCTTTATTGGTGCCCTCCTTGCGACCGGAGGCCTTTATGCAACCCTGGGGCTTTGGGGTGCAGTAGGAGGCGGGATCGCTTCGATCGCTTTTCTACTCCTCTGGCTTTTGGTCAAGAAAGAGCAACAGGCAAGGACACCAGAGGAGGATCCGGACCTGGAAAAAATCAGAGTCGAATTTAAGGAAAAGTTTGGAGATGAATTGATAAGCGAAACCTATTTTCAGACTAAGGTGGAACAATTGATTCTCTACCAAGGACAGAAAGAAGAATCCCTCCGCGATCTTGCCGAGTTGCGTAATAAGGAGACGGAATTGTATGCCAGGCTGGAGACCCGTTTGGGCAAGCATCCGGAGGGTACCGAAATCGAAGAATGGAATGACCAAGTATCCACTTGGATGGACCATCTTTCTGGACTTGAGCAAGCGGCCCAATCGAAGCAGAGTGAACTTGACCGTCTTGGCATACCGGATGTTGAATTTCTTAGCCAAGATCCCGAGCTTGCTTGGGATGCGGATCGATTTCAGGAATCAAGTAATGAGTTGGAGTCGCTGAAAAGAAGAAGCCGAGAAGCTCAAGTCGAACTTGGGGAATTGAAAACTGAAATTGCTGCCATGACCCAAACTAATTCTGTGGATTGGGAAGAATTAATTAGTGGACTTGAGCAGAAGATTGGCCAGGCCGAGAGTGAATATCAAGAGATCACAGCGGAGATACTTGGGAAGATCGCACTGGTTTCCACGGTTCATGAATTGCAGGAGAAAGAGGATGAATTAATCA
>Ga0213863_10001152_pt1 | contig 19624 bp, 17 predicted proteins | sample PICome_8_FD_160128 | JGI IMG/M metagenome (GOLD analysis project Ga0213863, IMG submission 160128) | Coastal seawater microbial communities near Pivers Island, North Carolina, United States - PICO497 | ecosystem: Environmental > Aquatic > Marine > Coastal | place: USA: North Carolina... | reverse complement strand
CCCATAGGAATGACCATAGTCAAACCAAGAACCATTAATAATAAACCAATAACATAACCTGCCGGTCGTAGATCAAACATAATTGCAGATTTGGCGAATGCCTACCAAAGTGTCAAGAAATCTCTGTAAATTCCAAATTGTAATAATTAGTATTTGATTAAATAGATGAGCGTGGATTTCCAATTATACCCATAAAGTCTCGCCTTAATTCACGATCTTTTTGAAAATCTCCACGCATTGCGGATGTTACCATAGATACTCCATGTTTATTAACACCCCTTGTTGACATGCAGTGATGCTCTCCTTCTAAGACAACTGCAACTCCTCTTGGTCGAAGGACTTCATCAATTGTATTTGCAATTTGTGCAGTCATTTTTTCTTGAACCTGCAATCTTTTAGCAAAAGCATCAACGACTCTGGCTAACTTTGAAATACCCACAACTCTATCAGTAGGAACATAAGCAACATGAGCAGTGCCAATAATTGGAGCCATATGATGCTCACAATAACTTTCAAAGCGAATATCTTTCAATAAAACCATTTCATTATATCCTTCAACCTCTTCAAAAGTACGTTGAAGCATAGCTTGAGGGTCTTCTCTATAACCCTTAAACCATTGGCTATATGCTTTGACAACACGTCCTGGGGTGTCTTGCAAACCTTCTCTTAAAGGATTATCTCCCGCCCACCTTAATAAAGTTTGAACAGCAGCTTCAGCTTCGGCTTGGGAAGGCCTTATAACGTCTTCTTGGGTCTCAATAGCTGGATCGTGAATATTCATCACTTACTCCTTGGTTTAACCGTTTTAATTATTTTTAAACATTTAACATTAAGATTACCAGAGCGGTTACGAATTAACCGGCAATTTTTACAATAGAAAAGACATTAAGTATATTCTTTATAAAAAGCTAACATTATTAAACTTTTTCAATTGCTTGTAGCAAATCTAAAATAAGATCTTCAGGGTCTTCTATTCCCACTGAAAGCCTAACAAATCCATCTGTAATGCCAGCAGCAGCTCTTGCTTCAACCGCCATATTTTTATGCGTTGTTGTAACTGGGTGAGTGACTAAACTCTTTGCATCACCTAGATTATTAGAAATAGTAATAATTTCCAAAGCGTTCATAAATCTAAAAGCTGCACTTTTACCGCCCATTAATTCAAATGAAACAACTGTTCCACCCTTTGTCATTTGAGATGCAGCCAATTCATATTGAGGATGAGATACATCTGTAGGGTATAAAATCCTATTAATATTTTTACTGTCTTTTAATGCATTAACAATCTTTTGAGCATTATTAGCCTGCTCTTCACATCTTAATGATATGGTCTCTAGGCCTTTCAACATTACCCAAGCATTAAAAGGACTCATTGCCGTTCCAGTATGCTTATTAAATGGAATGAATACATCTTGAATATACTCTTCTGTTCCAAGAACTATGCCACCAAGACAACGCCCCTGCCCATCGATATGTTTTGTTGCTGAATATATAACTACATCAGCACCTAATTTTAATGTTTTTTGAAATAATGGGGTTGCAAAGACATTATCGACTACAAGTTTAGCACCACCTGCATGAGCAATTTTGGCTACACCTGCTATATCACAGACTTCTAACGTAGGATTAGAAATAGATTCAAGAAAACAAACTTTTGTATTTGGCTGCATTGCATCACGCCATTGATTTAGGTCAGCACCATCAACCAATGTTACTTCAATGCCCCACCTGCGAAGTATATTATCAACAACAAACATACATGAACCAAATAATGCTTTTGAAGAAATTATGTGATCACCTTGTTCCAACAAACAGAACAAGGCACCCGATACAGCAGCCATTCCAGTAGCAGTTGCAAATGCATCTTCAGCACCCTCAATCGCAATCATTCTTTCTTCAAACATTCTAATTGTTGGATTTCCATATCTACCATAAATGTATTCATCGGGAGAATTTTGAATGAACCTAGCCTCAGCTTGCTCCGCCGTGTCGTAAGCAAATCCTTGAGTCAAAAAAAGTGCCTCTGATAGCTCCCCAAATTGACTACGCTTTATGCCTGAATGTACTAATTTAGTTCGTGTTTTCCAATTTTCCATCATATTATCCTGGGGATTAATCCCATAAAATTTAGCCGAAGTTGGAATGAATTATTTCAACTTTTTAGTGGCATATTTAAAGTGGCCCACAATCCGGTTACAAATCGCCACAATTTGTCAGTACTCTTAGAGCATCTGAACGTCAACAAAATCATTTGCTTTCAAAAAAATATTTTAATTATTATCATTTGAATATTTGGATATTACTTTTGCTTGTGTGATGAAAAATACAAACATGGCTAAAGGCAATCCAAAGGTTTTAAAATTAACCCAAATATCCGTTGATAAGCTTCTCCAAATCACTTCATTTGCAATAGCTAAACCGAAAAAGAACAGCATAAACCTTTTAGTTAATATCATCCAACCATCGTTAGACATTGGTAAAGCCCCATCCATTACTATCTGTAAATAAGACTGACCTTTGAATAATCCAAAACCCAAAATGCCTCCAAATAATAAATATATAATGGTTGGTTTCATCTTGAAAAACTTTTCATCATTAAACCAAATTCCTAAACCTCCAAAAACTACTACTAAAACTGCAGTAAAAACCTGCATTTTAGATAATTTGCCAGTCAAGAAATATAAAATTCCAGTCGCAACTAATAAAACTGGAATGAAGAGAGCTGTGGCTAAAATAAACCCTTCATATGTTTCACCCAAGAAAATATATTCGTTATTTTTAAATTTTGAGTAAAAAATAAAAAATAAAATAACAGGGCCCATTTCTAAAGCAGTTTTGACCCAAGGTTGTATATTCTTATTACTCATCTTTTACCCTCCAAATTCTACAATCACTGCACCAAGCGCTATTAAGCCCATTAACACAGCTCGAGAAGGTCCTACAGTCTCTTTAAGAAAAATCCAACCTATAATAGCTGCAAATACAGTTGAAGTTTCTCTAATTACGGCTGCCTCGCCCACACTATCTAAACGAGTTGCAATCATTATCGAGCCAAAACTAAAAATTGCTATAAAACCACCAATTATTCCACGTAATATTAAAGGTACAATTTGAGGGGTTATTTCCATTTTTTTCCACCTTGCTAATGCAATCCAAGGAAACACCAAAATGCCATCCAAAAAGAAGAACCATGCAAGAAATGTAAAAGGGTCAGCAGTTAACCTAATGCCATATGCATCATAAGTTGTATATGCAGCGACCATTATTCCTGCTAAAACTGCCCAAGATAACGCAAAATATAATTCTTTGCGTTGAAATTTTTCTGATCCATACAAATTCACTAATGCAAGGCTCAAAATTGCACACGATAAGAGCAATACACCGACCCATTGCTTTACTGTGAAGCTTTCCCCAAAAACAATACCAGCTACAACCACAGTAATTAATGGCCCAATTCCACGAACTACAGGATAAACAACAGTATAAGCACCAAAGCTATAGGCCATTGCTTGCGATAGTTTATAGACCACATGAATTAAAACCATTCCAGCAAAAATGAACCACATGTGAGGTTCTGGCCATGGCATAAGAAACAATGCAAACGGCGCAGCAATAATTCCATAACTGAAATCAATAACACCCCTTGAAAGCCACGGATCATAACGACCTTTTTGAAGAGCACCAAAAACTGCGTGAAGAATTGCTGCACTTAGAGCTAGAAGCATTGCGAGTTGACTGCCAGTTGGTGTTCCAGCAATCTCAGTTATGTAATTACTCAAGCATCGCTTCCAGTTAATGCTTTTGCAAAATCTTTTGGATCAAAAGCTTGTAAATCATCAATTTGTTCACCCACCCCTATTGCATGAATAGGGAGACCAAACTTATCAGCAAGAGCAACTAATACTCCACCTTTGGCTGTTCCATCAAGTTTAGTCATTACCAAGCCTGTAACATTTGAAACCTCTAGAAAAACTTCAACCTGTTTTATGGCATTCTGACCAGTAGTAGCATCAAGTACCAACAGAGTGTTATGTGGAGCAGTTGGATCATTCTTTTGTATAACCCTTACAATTTTATCTAGCTCTTCCATTAAATCTTTTCGATTTTGCAATCGTCCTGCTGTATCAATCATCAGCAAATCTACTGAGTCTTTTTTACATTTAGTCATTGCATCAAAGGCTAATGAAGCTGGATCAGAGCCTTCTGGAGCAGTTAAAACTGGCACCCCGGCTCTTTCACCCCAAACTTGGAGTTGCTCCACAGCAGCTGCACGGAAAGTGTCACCTGCTGCTATAACTACAGATTTTCCTGCTGCTCGAAATTGAGATGCAAGTTTACCTATAGTTGTAGTTTTACCTGAACCATTAACACCTACAACTAATACGACTTGAGGTTTCTGAGAATATAGAGGCATTGGTTTTGCAACTGGCTCTAAAATACGCGCTACTTCATCTCCTAAAAGATTTTTCACTTCATTAACCGATATTCTTTTGCCTAAATTACCTTCTGCCATATTGGCAGAAACACGAAGTGATGTGTCAACGCCCATGTCAGCACTGATTAAAAGTTCTTCAAGACTTTCAAGCATATTGTCATCAAACAAACGCTTTTTTTCAATTTTCTTGGTTTCGTCTTTACGCTTGAAAACCCTTCCAAAAAAACTTTTTTTAGTCGAACTCTCTTCTTTAGAAACCTGGGTGTTGTTTGGCTCTGGCTCTGGCTCTGGCTCTGGCTCTGGCTCTGGCTCTGGCTCTGGCTCTGGCTCTGGCTCTGGCTCTGGCTCTGGCTCTGGCTCTGGCTCTGGAAAAACTTCAATTTCTAATTTTTGTCCAGTCTTATCTCCATCATCTGGTAAATTATTTTCAGCTTCACTATCTTCATTTTCAACAATGGCATCAATACCTTCCTCAATTCTTGAAGAGGATCTAAACAGTTTTGATTTAAGTTTTTTAAAAAAAGACATCGTTAAGCCAAGTAATTTAAATCTGTGTAACCTTATCTTACATAAAGTAAAAGACTTCAATAAAGCTCATTCTCATAAAATAAGATCAAATAATAATTTTAAATAATATGAGGTATAAATGAGGCTCTTAAACTTCGTCATTAAAGTGTTTTATTACCATTCTGATAGGATTTGGTGCTGCTTGCCCTAATCCACAAATAGATGCATCAACCATCGCTACAGAGAGTTCTTCCAGCAAATTTTGATCCCATTTATCTTTACTCATTAGCTTGACTGCTTTTTCACATCCAACACGACAAGGAGTACACTGACCACAACTTTCATCTTCAAAGAATTTTAGCATGTTCAGAGCAGCTTCCTTAGCACTATCATGGTTTGATAATACTACGACTGCAGCAGAGCCAATAAATGTTCCATATTCTTGTAGCGTATCAAAATCTAATGGAATATCTCCCATTGAAGCAGGTAATAAGCCAGAAGATGGTCCACCAGGTTGGTAAGCTTTAAAGGAATGCCCTTCAAGCATTCCCCCAGAATAATCTTCAATTAATTCACGAACTGTTGTTCCTGCAGGAGCTAATTTTACTCCAGGGTTTCGTACTCGACCAGAAACAGAATAACTCCTTAAACCTTTTCGGCCATGTGCACCATGTGCACCAAATACATCAGATCCATCACGAGCTATTTTTGCGATCCAGTGAAGCGTTTCAACATTATGAACTAAAGTTGGTTTGTTGAATATCCCAACACTGGCTACAAATGGTGGTCGATGACGAGGTAAACCTTTTTTACCTTCAATACTTTCAATCATCGCACTCTCTTCACCACAAATGTATGCACCTGCTCCACGACGCAAATCAATAAATCCACTTTCGACTATTCCTGCATCCTCGAGTGCAGTTATTTCTTTTGCTAAAATAGCAAGAATTGCTGGGTACTCGTCACGCATGTAAATGAAACATTTTTCAGCATCTACCGCCCAAGCAGCAATCAACATACCTTCTAAGAAGAAATGAGGTTCTCGTTCAAGAAAATAACGATCTTTAAATGTTCCAGGTTCACCTTCGTCACCATTAACAGCCAAATATCTAATTCCAGAATTCATTCTTACAAAAGACCATTTTTTACCAGAAGGAAAACCAGCACCACCCATACCACGCAATCCACTTTCAAGTATTTCATCTTGAATTTGATCTGGCGTTCTTGATCCACCCCGTAGATTTCTTAGTTCTGTATATCCCCCACCTGCAGAATAGTCTTTAAGCTCTTGATAAGTAGGAATTTTTGCATGAATGTCATTTGTCTTTATTGCTTTAGATACTTTTTCTTCATTTGCATTATCAATATGATTATGTCCTATTTCTAGTGTGGGGGCTGTATCACATCTGCCCATACATGGTGCTCTTACTACCCTTACATCGCGGCCACTATTATACTTCTCACCAAGCTTAAGTAACAAATCCTGAGCACCCGCCAATTCACATGACAGGCTATCACACACGCGAATTGTCAGACTTGGTGGAATTTCTTCACCTTCTTTGACGATATCAAAATGTGCGTAAAAACTTGCGACTTCGTATACTTCAGTTTGAGAGAGCCGGAGCTCCTCAGCAAGTGCAGCCAAATGTTGAGATGATAAATGTTTGAATTTATCTTGTATCAAATGCAGATACTCGATTAAAAGATCAGCCCTTCGTTCGCGATTACCCAATAGTAATTTTATATCATCAATAGCTTGCTCATTAACTTGACGACCTTTTGGCGTTTTGCGCCCTTTTCCTTTGCCTGATTTCCATACGCCATCAGTTTTTTGATCTAAAGCCATTATCTACGCCTTCTTGTTTTAATGTTTCATAACTATAAATAATACATTTGTGAGCTAAAAAAACGACTTCTAAGTCGAAAAATTCGTAATCAACCTATTTAAATAATGAGGTTTTTCCATCATAAAATTCAATTTCTAATTCTTTATTAACATCAGCCTCTTTAAGTCTTGTTATTAATTTACCATCTTTATTGCGAACCACTGTATATCCTCTTCGTAATGTAGCTTCGTACCCAAGTGTTTTCCGTATACGCTCCAAACCATCAAGTGCGCTTTGATTACGTTGAATAATTAGTCTTATATTAGCCTCTATACTTTTCACAAATCGATTCATTTCTTTAGCTCGATCAATCAATTTATTCTGTAACAGGCGCCCCCTCAAGCCAGCACTCGTTTGCAATAATAATGTTCTTTTATTATTGCTTACAGCACTCAATGCTCTTGGCAATCTATCAGATACTGCATCTAAGCGTTGCGCGGCCATTGCAACTAAATCAGCTGGAGCAGGCAATCCTCTGCTAAGATCTTTTAATCTTTGTCGCTTTATTTCTAAACTAGAAGATAAAGATCGCACTCGCCTCTCCTCCATTGATGACAACCAACCCATCAGATCTGCTCTAACAGGTACTGCATATTCAGCTGCAGCGGTTGGGGTTGGGGCGCGTAAATCAGAAGCTAAATCTATTAATGTTGTATCTGTTTCATGACCCACTGCAGAAATTAATGGTATCTCACTTTCAGATGCTGCGCGAACAACAGATTCTTCATTAAATCCCCATAAATCTTCTATGGATCCACCACCTCTAGCAACAATTATCAATTCAGGCCTAGGCATTGCACCGCCAGGTGTCAGTTTATTGAAACCATTTATTGCTGCAGTGACATCGGGAGCACAGCTTTCACCTTGAACAGATACAGGCCATAAGAGTACTTTTCTTGGAAATCTATCACTTAAGCGATGAAGTATATCCCTAATTACTGCCCCTGATGGTGATGTAATTACACCAATAATTTCAGGTAGATAAGGGATTTCTTTCTTAATTTTTTTATCAAAAAGGCCTTCTGCTTCTAACTTTTTCTTGCGCTTTTCTAGTTGTGCCATCAAAGCACCGATACCGGCCACGGACATTTCTGATACAATCATTTGATATCTTGATTGACCTGCAAAAGTTGTAATTTTTCCAGTTGCGACAACCTCTAAGCCTTCTTCTGGTTGTGTTGCCAATTTTGAGGCTTGGCCCCTCCAAGTAACAGATGCAATAACAGATTTATCATCTTTCAAATCAAAATATAAATGGCCTGAAGCTGGTCGTGAAACACGCCCTACTTCCCCTCGAATACGGACATTTGAAAATTCGCCTTCTATCATCCTTTTTAATACACTTGATAATTCAGAAACTGAGAATTCTGGAGCATTTTCACCCTGACCTGGGCTGTCGATTAGATCTGACATTTCTGCATCCTCTCTTGGCTTTTTGTGTAGCAAACAATAGAACCATTGTAAGAAAAGGCCAAGGAAATTAAAAACATGAATATACTTATTTTAGGCTCTGGTGGCCGTGAACATTCGCTGGCATGGGCAGTAACACAAAATCCAAAATGCGATAGTTTATATTGCTCCCCTGGCAATGCAGGCATATCCAAAATAGCTCAATGTATTGATTTAAATATTGAAAATAGCTCAGAGATAATTAAATTTTGTATAGATAATGATATTTATTTTGTGATTATTGGCCCTGAAGCACCGCTAGCAATGGGAATTGCAGATGATTTACGTGCAAAAAATATTTTAACGTTTGGACCATCTGCTTCTGCAGCAAAATTAGAATCTTCTAAAGCTTTTACAAAAAGTATCTGCGATGCATCTAACGCGCCCACTGCAGAATACGCCAGATTCACAGAACTGGAACCAGCTCTAAATTATGTAAATGAAAAAGGGGCACCCATAGTAGTCAAAGCAGATGGTTTAGCAGGTGGTAAAGGTGTCATTGTAGCAATGACATTAGAAGAAGCTTTGAATGGTTTGAAAGATATTTTTTCTGGTGCATTCGGAAAAGCAGGATCAGAAGTTGTTATAGAAGAATTCATGGAGGGAGAAGAAGCTAGTTTTTTCATTTTATCAGATGGTAAAAATATACTCCCAATAGGAACAGCTCAAGATCACAAACGGGTTTTTGACGGAGATCAAGGACCAAATACAGGTGGTATGGGGGCATATTCACCTGCACCTATAATGACAGAAGATGTCACTGCAAAAGCAATTTCTAAAATCATTCAGCCCACCATAGACGAAATGGCAAATCGTGGCACACCCTATAATGGGGTACTCTATGCAGGCTTTATGATTAAAAATGGGGAGCCTAGATTAGTGGAATACAATGTTAGGTTTGGAGACCCTGAATGCCAAGTCTTAATGATGAGGCTTGGAGCTCAAGCCTTAGATGCAATGCTAGCCTGTGCAAAAGGTGAACTACATGAATATCAACTAAATTGGGCAGATGACCATGCTTTAACGATTGTATACGCAGCAAAAGGTTATCCTGGAGACTATAAAAAAGGTACAAAAATTATTGGATTAAATGAAATTTCATCCTCAAGTAATGTGCAAGTTTTTCATGCAGGTACAAAAGAAGTGGAAAATAGTATAATTTCAAACGGTGGGAGGGTCCTTAACATTACGGCAAGAGGTTCAAGCCTTATTGAAGCACACAAGATCGCATATGAAACAATTGAAAAAATTCAATGGGAAAACGGATTTTATAGGAATGATATTGGATGGAGAGCGCTTTAAATTTGCTTCTCAGGCATCCTCACAATCAATCCATCAAGATCCTCAGTCACACGTAATTGGCAAGTCAATCTTGATAACTCGCTTGGCTCCCAAGCGAAATCTAACATGTCTTCTTCCATTGCATCTTTAATCGGTAATTTTTCGCTCCAACTTGCATCAACATACACGTGGCATGTAGAACATGCACATGCACCACCACAATCAGCCTCTATGCCAGGAACATTATTATCTCTTGCTGCTTCCATTACTGAAAGGCCAACTGCAACATTAACTTCATGTTGAGCACCATTATGTTCAATAAATGTTATTTTAGGCATGAGAATCTCCATATAAAACTTCGAGCGTGATACCATAGAAAAAAAAGAAAACCAGCATTTTTTTCAAACGAACTATTCTAGAAAACTTTTTTATATAACCGCCTAAAAAACTTGTATTAATTACCATACTTTTAGGCGGTTATAAATTATTCTTTAGAAAGTGATAAACCTACAAATCGAGAGTTATCTCCCCTCTTAACTAATAATAGGATAGATTTACGACCTGAACTTATAGCATTTCCAAAGATATCAGATATGTCATTAACATCAGTAACTTTAGTGCGACCCGCCTCAACTATAACATCACCTGCTCTTATGCCTTTTTCATATGCATCTGAAGTCTCAGCTACATCTAAAACAGCAACTCCATTTAAATCTTCAGGTAAATTTAATTGTGTTCTGGTTTCAGAATTTATAGTTAACAACTTCATTCCGAGCTCTTCTGTCTCTTTAATTTTTTCAGGGACTTTGGCAGTGGGTACTATCTTTTCTTTTTCCGCAGCCTCACGTCTTCCAAGAGTAACTTTTATAGTTTTCGATTTTCCATCTCTAAAGATAATAACGTCTACTACCTTTCCAACATCAGCATTACCGACAATTGTAACTAATCCACGAGTATTTTCTACTTCCATCCCATCAAACGAAAGAATTACATCGCCTGATAAGATACCAGCATCTGCGCCTGGTCCATCAGGCACTCCACTAACTAATGCTCCAGAAACCTTTTCCAAACCTAGAGCTTCGGCCATGTCACTATCTATGTCTTGAATTTGAACTCCTAGCCAACCGCGTCTTGTTTCGCCATACTCTTTTAGTTGATTGACTACTCGACCAACAACACGAGATGACATTGAAAAACCCAAGCCAATTGAGCCACCATTTGGTGATATTATTGCAGTATTTACACCTATAACTTCACCATTCATGTTAAAAAGAGGTCCACCCGAATTACCTCGGTTTATTGCAGCGTCAGTTTGAATAAAATCATCATATGGCCCTGATCTTAGAGTTCTATTTCGTGCAGATATTATACCTGCAGACACAGAAAAGCCTTGCCCCAATGGATTACCAATTGCCATTACCCAATCACCCACACGGGCAATGTCACTGTCTCCAAAGCCAACAAACGGAAGAGGTTCAGTAGCTTCAACTTTGAGTACAGCAATATCAGTTTTGGGATCGCGTCCAACCAATTCAGCAACTAATTCTTTTCCATCAAAAAACTCTATTACAATTTCATCTGCTTTATCGATGACATGATTATTGGTAACTATGTAACCATCAGCTGATATTACAAAGCCTGAACCAAGGGCACTACTTCTACGTGGACGTGCTTGCCCACCTTCACCATTGTTAAAAAAATCCTTAAATAAATCTTCAAAAGGACTTCCCTCTGGAATTTGTGGCCTTGCTTGATCTGTTACACCAGCAATAGTTGTTGATGTAGTAATATTAACAACTGATGGTGATAATTCTTCTGCTAAGTCAGCGAAACTCTCTGGAGCTCCTCTAGCATATGCAGACATGTTTAATAACATTAACATAGAAAAAACAAAAAGCGTGTTAACCATTACAGACTGTATTTCTCTTATTGCTGCACTTTTTGTAGTTGTGAAATTTTTCACGACATTTTCCTCCTGGAGATGTATTATTGTTTAGAATATTAGAATAAAAAAAATTCCTGCTTTACAAGTATATTTTAATTAAATTCTGTCAAATTTTAATAAACAATTTGTTTCTTTATTTAGTTCAGACCGAATAATATTATTCATAATGACTTCATTGTCCATATTATGACAAATCCAATTAGAACAAAAATTAATCCTAAATTACGTCTTGTTTGTATACTCATTGAACCCAATATACGAATTATGTCCTCAAAACGTGATGGGGCCAGTACAAGTACCAGCCCCTCAATGACAGCAACTAATCCAATTGCCGTTAAAAAATCATTCATTAAGTGAATCTGAGTTCAAATAGTCAAAGAACTCACTATTTGGCGTAATGACCATTGTTGCATTATCGCCATTCAAGGATTTTTCGTAAGCTGTTAGTGACCTATAAAATGCAAAGAACTCTGGATCACGTCCAAAAGCTTCAGCAAAAATTGCGTTTCGCTTACCGTCAGCTTCACCACGAATGATATCTGCTTCTTTTTGAGCAATTGATGTAGTTTCAACAACTGTCCTATCAGCAGATGCTCTTACTCTCTGAGCAGCCTCATTACCACGAGCAATTTCATCAGCTGCTTCACGTTCACGTTCTGCACGCATTCTGCCGAAAGTTGCTTCAAGGTTTTGTTCAGGGAGATCAGCCCGTTTTATACGGACATCAACAATTTCAACACCCAACACAGTTGCTTGCTCACGAACCGCATCACGTATTTCTGCCATTAAAGCAGTTCTATCTGTTGATAAAATCTCGTTGGAAGTTACACGGCCAAGTACTGATCTCATTCCATCATTCATGATACCATCAAGCTTTTGTGTTGCAGATCTCTGGCCACCAGATCCAACAGCTTTTCGAAACTGAACAGGATCTTGAATTCGCCACAATGCAAAACCATCAACAACTAAACGGCGATCATCCAAGGGGGTAAATTCATCAGGTTGAACATCTAATGGCAAAATACGATCTTCATATTTCACCACTTCATGAAGAAATGGAACTTTAAAATTCAAACCAGGCTCAACAATTACCGCAGTAACTTCACCGAACCACAATCTAAGTGCCTTTTCGCGTTCATCAACAACATAGACTGATGACATCACTAAAAATCCAAAGGCAGCTAAAATAGGCAATAATAAATTAGTAAAGCGTTTCATTAGTTGCCTCCAGTATTTTGTTTGGTTAATTCATTCAATGGAAGATAAGGCACTACACCCTGCCCGTTACTATTTTCATCAATCATAACTTTGTTCACACTACTATAAACTTTTTCAATGGTCTCAAGGTAAAGTCGTTTCCGCGTTACTTCAGGTGCTTTTGCATATTCTTCATATACAGAAACAAACCTTGAGGCTTCACCTTCAGCTTCGTTTATTGTTTGCGCACGATAGCCTTCAGCCTGCTCCATCAATTGCGCCGCTTTACCTCTAGCCTCGGCAACTACCCTATTTGAGTAAGCATCTGCCTGTTTTTCAAGTGTATCACGTGTTTGTTCTGCTGCTTGCACCTCACGAAAGGCATCAATAACTTCACGCGGTGGATTTGCCCCCAACAAGTTTACACGAATGATATTAATCCCAGAGCCAGTAACATTTCCATCACCATCAGTTCCATAAATGTCTAATGTGTCTTGTATTAATTTTTTCAACTCAACAGTAATCGCTCCACGGTCTTTATTCAAAATTGGAGATAAATTACTCCTTGCAATAATTTCTCTCATTGCAGATTCTGAAACCGCTCGAATTGTCTCTTTTGGATCTTGCAGATTGAAGAGGAATTGTTGCGCGTCTGTAATATTCCAGACAACCTGAAAATCTATATCGACAATGTTTTCGTCTCCAGTCAGCATTAATCCTTCATCTGCTCTAGCGCCACGTCCAACGCCAATGTCTTCTGAATTCTCTCTTGTTACAGGTAGGATTTGCTTTGTAACAACTGGCCAAGGTGCAAAATTAAGCCCTTCATTACCAGTTTTGTAATATTCACCGAAGAATAGTTCTACTGATTGTTCTGATGTATCAATCCTGTAGAAACTATTGAAAACCCAAAGTCCAAATATTGCAATAAAGATCAATCCAAATCCACCAAAGCCGAATCCTGCTCCACCTCCACCACCTTTTGGAGGGTTATTTTTATTTTTGGCTCCACCCCTACCGCCCATTAAAACGCGTAGCTGTTCCTGCCCTTTGCGAACTAAATCATCTAAATCCGGGCCTTGCCCACCGTTGGATGGTGGCCGATCGCCTCCACCATTATTACCTGGACCACGATTGCCGCCGCCATTGCCCCAAGGGCCTCCTGTGCCATTACCAGCCATATTTTCAAATTCCTCCTAAGAACTTGTATTTGTTTAGATACTATCTGACATTTTTAATAAAAATTTCAAGCCTCTAATTGAATTTATCCTTTTTTAAAAAAAGATATTAGCATACATTTTATCTCGTTGGAGTACTCATTGTAACTAATTCCTCAGCAGCTGTTGGATGAATAGCCATTGTTTTATCAAAATCTTCTTTTGTAGCACCCATTTTTATAGCAACTCCCGCCAGCTGGATCATTTCAGCCGCCCCATGACCCACAATATGGCATCCTAATACTTTACGATTATTTTTTTCTACTATTAGCTTCATCAGCATTTGTTCGTCCCTACCAGCCAAAATTACTTTCATAGGTCTAAATTTAGCAGAATAAACTTCAATTGGACATTGTTTTAAAGCTTCTTCTTCGGTCAAGCCAACCGTACCAATTTCTGGTTGGGTGAAAACAGCCGTAGCAATGAGTTCATGGTCAGGCATAATTGGGTTTGATTTAAAAACTGTTTCCACAAAAGCTGCCGCTTCAACAATAGCGACAGGCGTTAATTGAACTCTATTTGTAACGTCACCAATTGCATAAATATTATCAATATTTGTTCTTGAATATTCATCGACTATAATTTCTCCAACCGAACCCGTTTCAATGCCTAAATCCTCAAGCCCAATATTGCTACTGTTTGGGACACGTCCAGTTGCATATAATATCTGATCAATGATTATTTCTTTATTTGATTTGTCTTTAACTAGATATCCATTTTCTATTTTGTTTATACTTTCGACATCATTATTTAAACTTAAATTAATTCCTTTATTTTGCATCTCATTGGAAACTAAGTTTTGAACCTCTGCATCAAAACCACGTAAGATTTGGTTTCCCCTGTAGAATTGGGTGGTTGAAACACCTAAACCATTTAAAATGCATGCAAATTCACATGCAATATATCCACCACCAACAATTAAAATACTATTCGGCTTTTCTGAAAGGTCAAAAATTTCATTAGAAGTAATGACATGTTCATTTCCAATTATATTTGGGACAAATGGCCTGCCTCCAGTGGCTATGAGTATATATTTTGCAGTAATTACTTCGCCTGATGAAAGAACAATTGTATTATTATTTTTTAAATGTGCGCGGGAATTATAATGAGTAACATTATTATTTGTTAAAATATTTGAATAAATGCTTTCAAGTCGGTTAATTTCTTTGTCTTTAGCCTGAATAAACTTTTTCCAATCAAATGAATGCTTTCCTACTGACCATCCATATCCAGTTGCATCATTGAAAATTTCAGAAAACTCAGACGCATAAACCATCAGTTTTTTTGGCACACACCCACGAATAACGCATGTACCACCATAACGAAATTCTTCTGCTAGAGCTACTTTCTGTCCGCACTGAGATGCTAACCGAGCAGCCCTTACGCCACCTGAACCGGCGCCAATTACAAAAAGATCAAAGTCATAATTCATAATATTGCCTTCAAATATTTTTAATATTAGCTATAAATTCAGAAAGCTCTTTTATATCATAGTTTGTATCTTCCCAATCAGATACGCCATTAAATTTTACTCGAGCTAGGCCAGTCGCATCACCCATAATTATGGTATCAGCCATACTTAAAAAAAGACCTGTTTCAACGACACCAGCGATACTAAGGAGTGCTTGAGACAACTTCTCGGGGTTTCCAATTCTATTTAATTTTAAATCTAGAATGTAATGATTTTCATCAGTAATGACTGGTGAACCATTTTTTCTTCTTGTAACAATTCTGCAATCCACGTCTTGGTCTATTAAAACATTTTCAATCAAACGCTTTGTAGTTTCCCAGCCAAATTTCACAACTTCAACCGGCAAATCAAATGCTCCAAGATCATTCACCTGTTTAGAAGCATCCGTAATTATAACTAATTTATCAGCAGCAGTTTCAACAATTTTTTCTTGAAGAAGTGCAGCACCACCACCTTTTATTAAATTTAAGTTCTGATCAAATTCATCCGCACCATCAATCGCTAAATCTAATTGACCTAACTCATCTAATTGTGAAATTTTTATGCCTAAACTCTCTGCTAATTTTGTTGTTTCTGAGGATGTCGCACAAGCTGATATAACTAAACCATTATTATTTATTTCATAAGCCAAGAGTTTAACTAGCCATGCAGCAGTTGACCCAGTACCTAATCCCAGCTTCATTCCAGACTCAATAAAATCTAAGGCTCTGAAAGCAGAAATAAACTTTCCAAGTTCAGATGGGCTTAAATCAAGTGCCATAGATAACTCCTTTTTTCGAGATTCTTTCTCTTTGTATATTTAATAGTTAGTTACTGCACGTTGAAATCAGGTATTATGTCTAAATTATCTCAAATGTGACGTGTTTTTCGGTCTTCAAATATATTTTGTTTATATTCTATCTAAAAATAAGGTCTTTTTATGTTTCTCTCAATCTTTGATATCTTTAAAATTGGTATAGGCCCATCTAGTTCTCATACAATGGGGCCTATGGTTGCTGCTGGAAAATTTTTAGATCAGTTATTAAAACATAATATAAAAGCTGAAAGCTTAAGTGCATCACTACATGGTTCTTTGGCTTTCACTGGCAAAGGTCATCATACAGATTATGCTACAATTATGGGATTAATAGGATTTAAACCACAAACCTTTGATACAAATATAGCACAAAAAGCATTGGATACTGTATCAAAAACAGGAAAAATTCAGCCAGATGGACATCCTGAATATTTATTCAACCCAAAGACAGCCATTAGATTTGATTTTGAGAAAAATTTAGATGGGCATGCAAATGGTATGGTTTTTTTTGCATATGACTCAATTGGTGCAATTCTTTTTGAGGAAACATATTATTCTGTAGGTGGAGGGTTTGTTCAAACCGCTTCAGAATTGGCCTCGGGTAAATCTTTATCAAAACTTGAAAACCCAACTCCATATCCATTTAAGAATGCTACTGAAATGCTTGAAATGTGCATGAGTAGTGGCAAATCAATTGCTGAATTAAAGTCAGAAAATGAACAAGCCAACATAAGTAGGTCTGAACTTTCTCAGGGTATCAATAAGATTTGGGATGTAATGAATAATTGCATTGAAGAAGGCTTAAAAAAAGAAGGCATATTGCCTGGTGGATTATTTGTTAAGCGAAGAGCTAAAGGTATTCATGAATCTCTAAGAAAAGAACAAAGTAGAAATATTGCACCTCCACATATAATCAATGATTGGATGTCCTGCTATGCAATGGCTGTGAACGAACAAAATGCTGCTGGGGCTCAAATTGTTACAGCACCAACAAATGGAGCAGCAGGAGTAATACCTGCAACATTGCGATATTATCTTGATCATGTACCATCAGCATCAATTTCAAAAATTCCAGAATTCTTGCTAACTGCCGCAGCCATAGGAGGCCTAATAAAATATAATGCTTCCATTTCTGGCGCTGAGGTAGGTTGTCAAGGTGAAGTTGGATCAGCTGCAGCGATGGCCGCAGCTGGGTTGTGTGCAATTTTAGGAGGCACTCCTCCGCAAGTTGAAAATGCCGCTGAAATAGCACTTGAGCACCATCTGGGCATGACTTGTGACCCTATTAAAGGCTTGGTTCAGGCTCCATGTATTGAACGAAATGGATTAGGCGCGATAAAAGCTGTATCAGCAGCTTCTCTTGCATTGCGTGGAGATGGTATTCATTTGGTTTCATTAGATGCATGCATAGAAACTATGAGGCAAACTGGTATAGATATGAATTCAAAGTATAAAGAAACATCTCTTGGTGGTTTAGCGGTTAACTTACCTGAATGTTAAAATGGCCATTGGTTTATAATTTTAGGTAAAATTTTACGTGGAAAAATAGCAAGTGCTAATCCATCATCTATCCATATTTCGATATGCTCTTCCACGTTTTCATTAGATGTAGATATTCTTCCTTTAGGCGACAAAAGTATACCATCCAAATTCCATTTTAAGCCTTTGGATTTTGCAAGTGTTTCATCCATAGGAAATAATGCGAACCTAGTGCCAATGGGTAAATTTAACTTTAAGTGTTTGGGACAAACAACACAAATATCTTCTTCACCAATCAAAAAAGCTATCTGTTTTGATTTTGAAATAACATTAAACGAAGCCAATGAATGGTCCATTCGACCACCAAGAAACCCATAGCAAATTATATATTTCGCCTTAATGGCATTTAATGACTTTTCTAGGTCATTTGTGTCCTGACTTTGGTCAAAAAGTACAGGATAGGGAGCATTTTTTTGGCTTCCAACACTGTCCAAATCTCCAATTAGCCCTGATACCACTAAATTATTTTCTAAGGCATAATTTAATCCTGAGTCAGCACAAAATAAATTTTTATCACTCTTAATGATATCATTTATATCTTGTTCGTTAACCGAACCACCACCTATAAGATTAACCCCTTGGGTAAAAGTAAAATGGTTAGTTTCTGTCATAATAATTTTGCTAATTAATCTTCTTTTGACGATTCATCAGGGTCAATTTGGCCAACGCCAAGGAATATTTTTTTAAATGGGAAAATCCATATAATTCCTAGGGCAACATAAATCATAAATTCTAAAATTATGTTAGGACGTGGGAGCAAATTAGTCAGTATTACACATAGTATAATATAGACTGGCAGCCCTATTAGTAGAATAATTAAAGACCAACGTCTTTTTGCTTTGTATGATAATGCCATTAGTCTGCAAACGGGTCTGTGACCAGAATCGTATCTTCACGTTCTGGGCTTGTTGAAACTAAGGCGACTGGACAATCAATTAATTCCTCGACCCTTCGAACATACTTTATTGCTGCAGCAGGCAAGTCATTCCATGACCGAGCACCCTCAGTACTTTCTGACCATCCAGGCATATTTTCATAAATGGGAACACATCTTGATTGCTCTTCAGCTGCTGTAGGTAAATAATCTAATCTTTTTCCATCAAGATCATATGCAACGCATATCTTTAATGTTTCAAACCCATCAAGGACATCTAATTTTGTTAGGCAAATTCCTGTAATGCCAGATGTGGCACAAGTTTGTCTTAGCAAAGCAGCATCAAACCATCCACATCGGCGTTTTCTACCAGTTGTGGTACCAAACTCATGCCCCCTCTCACCTAATCTTTGTCCATCATCATCTTCTAATTCTGATGGAAACGGGCCTTCTCCAACACGTGTCGTATAAGCTTTAACAATACCAAGAACATAATCTATGGCAGTTGGGCCAAGACCAACACCCGTAGCGGCTTGGCCTGAAATTACATTTGATGAGGTTACAAAAGGATATGTACCAAAATCGATATCTAATAGTGCACCTTGGGCGCCCTCAAATAAAATTCTTTTTCCTGATTTTCTTTTTTCATTTAAAACTTTCCATACAGGCGCTGCGTAAGGAAGAATTTTTGGAGCAATTTCTTTAAGATCTGATAATAGTTTATTGCGATCTATTTCATCATATCCTAATCCTTTTCTAAGTGGGTTATGATGTTGTAATGCACGGTCAATACGTGCTTCTAGTGTTGTTATATCAGCTAAATCTGCAACTCTTATCGCTCGTCTACCAACTTTATCTTCATAAGCAGGTCCAATCCCACGTCCAGTAGTGCCAATTTTGGTCCCCTTGCTTGCGGCTTCTTCACGCAATCTGTCTAGTTCACCATGAAGAGGTAATATTAGAGGTGTATTCTCAGCAATCATAAGGTTTTCAGGGTTAATTGAAATTCCTTGCGATTCAATTGTTT
>Ga0213863_10001144_pt1 | contig 19689 bp, 16 predicted proteins | sample PICome_8_FD_160128 | JGI IMG/M metagenome (GOLD analysis project Ga0213863, IMG submission 160128) | Coastal seawater microbial communities near Pivers Island, North Carolina, United States - PICO497 | ecosystem: Environmental > Aquatic > Marine > Coastal | place: USA: North Carolina... | reverse complement strand
TAAGAAATTTCTCGCGCTGCCCGGCTGGGCTGGACCTGCCGATACGATTTATGCGGCCCATAGTAGTGCGCAGAATCTCGACGTGAAAAAGGGTATGGCGTCGACACTCGCGGCTTTCATCACCGCTAGCGGTGGCGGCTCGGTCGGCCAGTACGGACCTCTCGTCCACTTCGGCGCGAGCACTGGCGTGCTCTTTCGCCGTTTCCTAGGCAACCGCTTTGCGCAGGACATTTTCATCGGCTGCGGGGTGGCCGCGTCTATTTCTGCGGGATTCAACGCGCCGCTTGCAGGCGTGATCTTTGCCCATGAGGCGATACTGCGGCATTTTTCTTTGCGCGCCATCGCACCCATTTTTGTCGCGTCGATCAGCGCCGACACCTTCGATCAGCTGCTGTTCCCCAGCACGGACACGACGTTCCAGCTTAGCCAGGCCGTGCCCGAGCTCTACGATATTGTCCCAGCATTCATCGTGCTTGGCCCCCTACTCTCGCTAGTTGCTATCCTTTTCATGCGCTCGCTGCGATTCACGACTCAGATGGCCGCCGCGTTCCCTTACTCCAAGTCCGCACTGCCATTTATCGCAGCGTTCGTCTGCGGCTGTGTCGGCATCTTCGTACCACAGATTCTAGGCATCGGCGTCGAGTCGGTGAATCAACTCATCGCGGGGGAGTTCGCGCTCGCGATGGTGGCCATCTTACTCATCGCCAAGCTCAGCATGACCGCCCTTTGCATCGGGTTCGGCCTGTTCGGCGGCGTATTCTCTCCTGCCCTCTTTATTGGTGTCGCCACCGGCTCGCTCGCGGCTACGGTACTTAGCCTCTTTGGCTACGTTGGCGTCGATCAGGTCTTGATGGTTTCGGCAATGGCGGCGGTAAGCGCCTCGGTAATCGGCGCTCCCATCTCAACGGTCATGATCGTGCTCGAACTCACAGGCTCCTATGAGTACGCGGTCGCCGCTATGATTGCCGTCATCATCAGTAGCTTGGTGACACACCGGCTATTTGGCTTGTCGTTTTTCGACCGCCAGCTCCTTGACCGTGGAGTGGACATGACCTTAGGCAGGGAGGCGATCGCGCTTGGTAACACGCGGGTCACTAACTGCAAACTGGCAAGCTACGTGGCGCTGGCCAAAGACACTCGCGGCAGCGAGGCCTATGCGCGCATGAGCGACGAAAAACTCATGGAAGCCTACGCGGTCGACGATCAGGGCTTATTCGTCGGCAAGCTAGACCTGTTTGGCGCGCAGGCGGCGGGCGACGAACCCATAGAGACAAAGCTCGATACTGCGCCTATCACTCTCAAGGAATCAGATTCGCTACAGACGGCGATGACAGTGGCTACCGACTTTGTCGGCGAGAGTATCCCCATACTCGACGACAGCGGCGAGAGACTCATAGGTGTGGTGACCGAAGGCGATCTGTTCCATGCGGTGTTAGATGTGCAGTCGACCGTGCGGCGCATAGAGCGAGCCTAAACGCAGCCGGCTTTAGGCTTCTTTAGCGTTGGAGGCTCGCGCGGGTATGCGCTATCCTTCCTTTCAAATATTTCTCTCAACCTTCTCAGCTATTAGGGCTATATTGATGCTAGCTAAAGACTTTCTTAGCTTCCTATTCTGTTCACAAGTAGCGCGCAAAAGCAGCACCTCTTTGCTGCTCGTCACATGCCTAGTCGGCTTATTTAGTGCCGTTAGTACATCGGCACAGGATAACGCAGAGTCTCAGTTCGATGCGGGCATCGCCGCCATGGAGCGAGGTCACTACGCCACGGCGATGCGCGCTTGGCTGCCGCTAGCGAACGCAGGTATCGCTCAGGCGCAGAACAACATGGGGCATATGTACGAAGAAGGCCTGGGTGTCGCGCAGAATTACACCACGGCGCTCGATTGGTATCGCAAGGCGGCTGATTCGGGCCTTGCCGAGGCACAGCAGAACGTCGGCCTGCTCTATTTTTACGGCTATGGTGTTGCAGAGAATGCGCGCGAAGCGGTGCGCTGGTTTCAGATGGCGGCAGACCAAGAGCTCGCGGCGGGAGAGTATATGCTCGCCCTGGCAAAGCAGCAGGGTAAAGGCACGTCATTGGACTACGCCGGTTCGCGTCGCCTGTTCCTGAGCGCGTCACGCAAGAACTACGGCGGTGCCCAGCTCATGTATGCGTTCATGCAACAGGCTGGGGAGGGCGCCGACTCAAACCCCTTTAGCGCCTACGTGTGGGGAAAGATTGCCGAGGCAAACGGCGTCGAGGCAGCGGTCGATGTGACATCAATCTCTTCGATTCTGCTTAGCGACAAAGAAATGGCAAGCGCCGAATCGACGATCGCGATGTGCCTGGCCGAAGGTCTAGACGCCTGCCCGGAATAGCCTAGTCGTTCTTGACCACAATCTCGATACGCCTGTTGGCTGCACGACCGATTGCGGTGTCATTGCTTTCAAGTGGTCGCGTGTCTGCGAAGCCCATCACCACCATACTACCCGGCTCCACCGCACCACTCTCGATTAAGTAGTCGGCGACACTTGCCGACCGCGCTGAAGAAAGATCCCAATTATCTCGATAGCGGCTACCAAAACCCAGTGGCACGTTGTCGGTGTGCCCCTCGACCTGAATGAGTCCGCTCGTGCCGCGCAGCGACGCTGCCACGTTGTCTAGTAGCGCAGTGAAGTTGGGGCGCAGCAGCGCGAGCCCACTCGAAAAGCTGCCCTGCTCCGCAAGTCGGATGATAATGAGGTCTCCCTCACGTTCGACTTCGGCGAGTCCTTGGTTGATTTCTTGGCTCAGGTTGGCGCGAATCTGCTGGAACTGATCCTCGATACGATCTTCGCGTTCGCGCTGAGCGCTAGAACCTCCCGCTGTCTGCGGACCGTTACTCGCCCCTTCGGTAGATTGAAACGCCGAGCCGGCCACGCGGACTAAGCCATCGACCTGAGTTTGCACGGTGGCGACCTTAGCCAGCACCTCGATAGTCTCTTGGTCTAGCTGGCCTGGCGCACCGCTGGCGTCAGTTCGGTCCTGAATCTGCACGGTCACAGCTCCGTCTTGCACCTCGACAGTGACTTTGCCTTCAGCGATTTCACGTGAGAGTTCTTCTCGCACCTCAGCAAGCGTGGCATTGGTTGCGGACTGGCCTTCGCCAACATCACGCCTGAGCTCTTCATCGCGCGGGTCTTCATCGGTCTTCTGTTCTTCGATGGTGTTCATCGCAGTGGGCTCGGTAACCGCCGAGCGATACTGCTGCGAAATGATGCTCTTGGCTGTAGGGGATTCGATTACTGGAATCATCGTCTGCACGCCGAACTTCGTCTTCATCGAGCCGCTAACTTCTTTGTACTTGGGCACGTTCACGTGAGCGAAAGAAAGAATAAGCACAAAGAATGCCATGAGTAGCGTCGCCATGTCGGCGAAGGTCGCCATCCACGCAGGCGATCCGCTCTTACACGGCGGGCAGTCCTCGGGCTTAGGAGGATCCTGTGGCGGCTGCTCTTCTGGCAGCGCCTCTTCAAGCTCTGTTTCTGCTGCGTTCTCGCTCACTATTACTCTCTGTGTCTCAGTTTACCGCTGGTAAAACCACCTTGGCTTCCCCGCTCGGTGGTTGATTCTAAGTATTTGGAATTTTGATCTCGATACGACGATTGCGTGCTCGTCCACTAGCGGTCGTATTGTCTTCAATTGGCACGGTATCCGCGAAACCCACTACCTCGAGCGCGGAGTCGTCTAGGCCGGCGCTATCACCAAGATACGCGGCCACCGATGCCGCACGAGCCGCGGACAAGTCCCAATTAGAATTAAAGATTTCACTAAAGCCGATAGGTACGTTATCCGTATGGCCCTCTACACGCACCGTGCCCAGCTCGTTGTTTATCGTATTGCCAATCTGCGAAAGCGTGCTGACAAAACCAGCTTGTAGGCGGGCGCTGCCAGACTCAAAAGAGCCCTGACTCGCAATGCGGATAACGATCATGTCGCCGTCGCGTTCTACCTCTAAAAGACCCTGTGCTATCTCCGAATTCAGGTCAGCTCGAATCTCTTCTAAGCGGTCGGAGCTGTCGCCGTCTGCGTTCGCGATCTCTGTCGCTTCGCCCCCGCCTGTGCCCGCATCGGAGTTATTCGTCGCGCTAATCGCAATCCCAACCTCGCTACTCACGGTTGCCTGCACGTCGGCAACAATCGCTGCCACGTCGATTATCGTCTGGCTAGCTATTCCGTTTTGCGCACTGCCAGCGCCAAATTCCGCCCCGCCGCCTTGGGCCGAAGTCATGCTAACTATAATCTTTTGCCCCTGCGCAGACACTTCAACTTCACCGCGTTCGATCTGCTCCGCGAGCGCGGCCTTGACCGTCTCGAGTTCCTCCTGGAAGGCTTCGGGGTTGTCCCGAGTTTTCCTAATTAGATTCTCTTTTTCTGGGTCAACGGCGCGCTGCCTAGGGTTCTCGATCAGAGTTCTCTCAGCTTCGGCTGGGGTGAAGTTTTCGACAACGAGGCTTCGAGCAGAAGGTATTTGAATTTTGGGGATTATCTTTTTTACACCGAACGCGTTCTGCAGCGAGCCGTTAATCTGCTCGAATTTCGGAAGCTCGGTATCAGAGAATGACAGCAGTAGCACGAAAAACGCCATAAGAAGCGTCGCCATATCGGCGAAGGTCGCCATCCAACCGGGCGCGCCGCTTTTGCACTCGGGACAGCCTTCGGGCTTTTCTTCATCGCCACCACCGCCTCCCGCGGCGGCCTGCTCGATCGCCTCGATCGCAGACTCGATTCCCTCGGTGCTTGGCTCGAGCTCCTCGGCTTCGCTTTGGTCTAGTACCGCTTCGCTCATGGTCTAGTCGACTCGCGCTTACGCGTTCGCTTCAGCGAGTTTCGCCCGTGCTTTCGGGGCCACGAAGGAAGACAGCAAATCAGACAACACTCGCGGATTACCGCCGCCTTGAATGAATATCGTGCCCTCGATGATCAGTTCGCAGTTCGCCGCTTCGATGTCTGACTGGTTTGTTAGTTTCATCGAAATAGGCAGACAAATTACATTAGCCAGTATTGCCCCGTACATGGTTGTTAGAAGGGCAACGGCCATTGCCGGTCCAATTGATTTCGGGTCTGACATATTGCCAAGCATCAATACTAGCCCGACGAGCGTTCCAATCATGCCCATCGCCGGCGCTATCTCGCCCCACGCAGCAAAAAAAGAAGCACCCATCTTATGCCGCAACTTCATAATCTCGATGTCTCGCCCGAGGGTCTTCTTAATCATGTCCTCGTCCGATCCATCCACGAGCATGGACACGGCCTTGGCCATAAAAGGATTAGAGATATCTTGACCCTCAAGCGCGATCATGCCGTCCTTCCTCGCAATGGTTGCGAATTCAACCAGTTGCGTGATTAGCTCCTCGGGTTTTTCGAGCTTGTTTTTGAAGGTTTTGCCTGCGACCTTGACTGCCCCTAAAAACTCACCCAATGAAGAACGGAAAAGAGTTACCGCCAGAGATCCAGCGAAAACAATCTGCACCGAGGGTATGTCGATAAACGCGCCAATCTGGTCGATGCCAATTGAGTTAATGATGAGACCGAATGCCCCAAGTAAACCCAATATGGTTGCTATATCCATGATCTTTCTCCGATACTTCGTTTACGCCCAAGATATCAAGCCAATCGGCACTTACGTAGGCATTATTAGTTAATTTACTCTGAGCCCATACAAGGCATCGCTCGCGCAACCTCTAAAGCTCTTTTAAGCTAGCGCGACCTACCCTATTCCGTTCACTACCAGTCTTTGCCACTTTATTTGGAGACCGTAATCGCCATGCAGCAAGTCACTAACCCGAAAGCTCGCAATTTCTCCGCACGCCACGCTGCTAGATTACTGGGACCGGTTATTGTCGCTGCGCTCCTGAGCTCCTGTGACTACATGGCCGAAGTAGATTGCGCGGCAATGTACGCCGAATCACCCGAACTTCCCTCTTCCTATATCGACTCTGGCCGCGGTGTAGTTACCCACCTTCCAAGCAACACCTCTTGGCTGCGCTGTCCCGCCGGGATGAGCATAGGGAGAAACGGCGCCTGTCGCGGAACGCCACTCTTGCTCCCCTTCGACGAGGCGCTTGCCTACGCCGATGAAGTCAGCGAAAAATCTGGACAAACAATTCGTCTGCCCACCGTAGGCGAGCTGCGCGCTTTGCGCGAGGACTCCTGTGTCAATCCAGCAATCGATATACGCGCTTTTCCAGCGGCCCAGGTTGAGAACAATTGGACCTCAGAGTCGAGCCGAACCACGTCATTGTTAGCCTGCGCGGTCTATCTTTATCAGGGTAATTCGTCTTGCCGTGAATCTAAGGCAACGCCATACCCCTTCATGCTTCTTCTGGAGCGCGACTAATTCAGCTGCCGTTGTTACGACGCGCAAACCAGAACAAACGCTAAACCGAAAGATTCAACTGACTGCCAACCCTGCTGGTTTTCTTTTTCTCTTGGCCCTTAGCTGGCTTGGATGGCTTGTCAGTCATTTCAGTTTGTATCGATTTCGGTGCCGCCACATCAGTCCGATCCGTGCGGGCCAAGCAGGGCTGGCCATCGGCCTCAAGCACGTCATCGCAAGGTAGACGCTTAGAGCGAAACTCCATTTTTTTACAGGCATAGGGGAAATTCCGGTCCCAAGTGATGGCGAAATGCGCGCACCCGTAACAATTAACGCTCCCAGAACTAGGTTCGATGGTGGACTTGCTACTTGCGTCCGAATTCATCGTAATATTTCCAAGCAACGACTGCTATTAATGCCAGAGTGAAGAAGGAACTCAGTATCTTCGTGGCATCCACGCCCTGCAGAAAGTTCAGCTCGGGCTGGGTCCACATAAGTGCGATCGCCGGTATGCCCAACATCAGGTACCAACGGATGAATTTACAGACCTCACAGTCTTCTGTTTTTCTTTGGGCCATCTCGGACCTTGCCTCGCTGCTTCTCACTCGCAGGGTCGAGTCTACGCTAGACCTAGCTTTTGTACATATTTTCCATTGCCGTGAATTGGCCCTTGAGATAATCGCCGGTACTCTTGCTGCGCTGCACAAGGCTCTCCATGGCTGCAAATTGTGTTAGGTAACGCTGCTGAGCCGCTTCGAGACGCTTTTCAAGCGCTTCGAGTCGTTTCTCATAGTCCTCAATCTTCGTTTCGGCGGTTGACTGCCGGCTGCTAATTGCGCCGGAGGTATCTAGCATGTCCTTGAGCACTAAGCTCGAATCAAGCGCAAGGCCCTTGTTGCCGGCGTCGAAATCTGTCTGATTATCGGTATCGGCGGTCAGCATTGTCCGCACATCGGCCAAATTGTCGGCTATCACCTTAGAGAACGTCGTTTCATCGAGAGCGAGTTCACCACTGAGCTGAACTCGTAAGCCTAGATCTCTTAGCGTCGAGAGGCCTCCCGACGCGGTCGAGGACTCTTTGTCGAGCAGGTTCTTGATTTGAGCCTGAATCATCGACACGAAGGTCTTGTCCTTCTCTAGAGCTCCCGCCTCTCCTGTCTCAGCATCGGTGGTGGTCAACACCGTTGTCGTCTCGCGAAAAGCATTGTAGGTCAGCACTAGGTCTTCGATGGCCGCACGAATCACCGACGAGTCCTCGGCTATGTTAATTCGTATTGGCGTCAGCTCCACGGCTGCAAGGTCGAGTTCGAGACCCGGGATTACATCGCTGATCTTATTGCCGGCGCGCTCTATTGAATCCAAACCGTTAACGCTAATGCTCGAGTTTTGTGCCTGTTGCAGTTGATTATCGCTATCGGCAAGACCGAGATCTGGCGTGGAACTCGCGGTGAATGAATTTTCGGTACCCGTTTCTCCCTCGAACAATATGACCCATTCATTGCCCGTAGCGCTCTTATTAATCAGTCGAGCGGTAACACCTATATCTGCGTCATTAACTGCGGCGACAATACCAGCGGGGGTATCGGTCGCAACGTTGACCGTTGACGTGGTTGGCGAAGGCGATCCAATGGCAAAACTAATATTAAATGCGCTTCCGGAATTGAGGGCTTGCGTTTGGCTGGTGAATTCATCGCTAGCGATGATCGCGCTCTGGGCTAGCCGTTCGATGCTGACATCGTAGCTGCCAACAGCGAGTTCGTTCTGCTTCGTCACAGCAAGAGAGAGCGCGGTGGGGTTGGGATTGGTGACTGTCTTATTTGTGACATCACTTACGTTCTTCAGATTATCGAACGCTGTTTTCAAAACCGAAATGCTGGCTTTCATCTGACCATAGCCAGAAACGCTTACGCTCGTTTCCTCTTTTTTTTGCGTGATCGTATCGATTCGAGGCTGGTTCTCTGCCTGCGCAAGGGTTGTCGCAAGCTCCTGGATATCAACTCCGGAGCCCATACTCAGCGCCTGAACAATGGAGCTGCCTGCATTACTCGTTGCGCTTGTCTCTGCCATGGGAATAAATCCTTACTGCTTCACCCTCACACTAGGTGAGAGGCGGCTAGATAAAGTTGAAAAGAGTGAGCTGTGTCACCTTCGCAAAGGTACTCTGAGCCGCTTCAAGCGCCAGCATGTCCGATGAAAGCTGCGTGATAGCCTTGGAAAAGTCTAAGTCCTGCGCTTCGGACAGAAGGTTTTCGTAGATAATTTGCTTATCCGCGGCGATCTCTTTGCGCTCAGCCACAAGATTCTGGCGAACGCCAAGATCGACGACCTGAGTGCCAAGATGCGACGATAGCGTATTGAGCTCGGTCATCGCACGGTCAAGATCGTCGGCATCATTCGACTCCAGCGCGGTGACATAGTCACTTACGACGTCGAACATGCCAATTTTGGAAGTCGTCCCGTCATCTTCTGTTCGATCGAAATTGCCAGCAAGCGAAAAGCCTGAAGTGTTGAGCTTTAGCGAATATCCGCCATCTACCTCAAGGGCGATCTCAGACTGATTGCCCTGGTAATTAGTTTTTCCTGAATCGTCTGTCACAAACGGCTGCGTCGTAGAGGCGGTGCCTGCAAAGAGGTAGCGCCCGTTAGTATCGACACTGTTAGCAAGCGCCTTCATATCTTGCAGATAGCCTTTAGCTTCGGTCGCCATGTAACTGACGTCCTCGGCGGAGTAGGTGCCGCTCTGTGCAGCGATCGCGAGTTCTTGGAGGCGGTAGACCATGTCCTGCATTGCCGTGATCGAGCTTTCTTCAATAACCAGCCGGTCTTCGAGGGACTGGAGATTAGCCACATAGTCATTTTGCTTTCCGATAACCGATTGCAGCCGCAGCGTCGCGGTCGTCGCATCGAGATCATTGCTCGGCATTACCGCCTTTTTGCCTGTTGCGAGCTGCGCCTGCAGTTCGGCTATTTTCGACTGCTGCGTCGACATTTGCTTATTGAGGCTAGTGAAATATTGATTGGTCGATATTTTCATGGGGCTTCACCGCGCCTAACGAGAGGCTGAAAGAATAGAGTCGAACAGATCGCCAGAGATTTTGATGATCTGTGCCGCCGCCTGATAAGACTGCTGAAAACGAATGAGATTGGCCGCCTCGTCGTCGAGGCTCACACCGGAAGCAGCATCGCCTAAAGCGACGGCATCGTTGTAGACAACCTCCAGGGCCTCGGCGGACATCTTGGACAAAGAGTTAACGTTGCCAACGTTATTAACCATCGAGATATAAGACTGCACCGGAATCTCGCCGTTCTCGAGTCGCAAGTTCTGAATATTGGCCAGCGCAGCGATTGTTGCGTTGTCGCCAAGCCCACCGAAGTTGGGCTTCACCGTGTAAATATCGCCCGTGGCAGGTGCCTCGCTGAAACGCAGGCGAAGATCGCCGAAATTAATGTCCTTGGCGGAATCATAGGACCTAGTAGCGAGCAGGGTGTCGGAGTCTGTATCTCGTATTTCTACCGATGTGGCAGAGATGAACTTGAACTCCAGCGCGGGCTCTAGTTCGGCCGCGGTTTCTTCAGCAACTGCACCCGTGCGATAGGTGATGTCCACCGTTGAGGCGGTGCCTGAAGCATAAAAATACAGATCCTCTTTCAACTCCTGCGTCGAACTTAGCGTCGTCTGCAACCCTAATCTCGAGAGATCACTGGCGCTGCCTTGGCCGCTGAAATAGTCCCCGAAACCAAAGCCAACGGTGTCGCCTTCGTAGAGCACCCGCCCAGTTACTAGACCGTTAGAGCGTCCAAGAAAATTCGATGTGTCGCTGCCGTCGCTGCCGAACGTAATGTTGGCTCCTTCATTGCCGGTGCTATTGCGTATTTCGACCAGTCCGTCTGCCGTGACGTCCGCAGAGACATTGGTGCTGGCAGACTCGGCGTTTATTAGGCCGACAAGTTCTTGAGCGGTCGCAGGATACGTGTCGCCAATGATTGCCGTGCCATTAATCGAAAGCCTACTGGTATTGTCGAAGTCGAGCGGGTCGACCAAAATCACATTGCTCGCCGTGGCGGTGACTCCGGTTCCGCCTACGGCAGTCACCCAACTGGCTACCGCGGCAGCGTCCAGCGTCGCGCCGTCGGCAAGCGATAAGGCACCGAGAGCCTGGCCATTCAGCGTAAGAGCACCGGCAGCTATGAGTGTTTCACTGCTGCCAGAGACATTCGACTGCATGGGAATCATACCCGAAAGCAGCAAGCCTTCGGCGTGTGCGCCTAAGCTGAATTCCTGATCCAGGTATCCGCTGGCACCTGACTTATTCGCGTAGGTGTTGATATAGCTCGCGTCGGGCTCGAGTGACGTCGCCTTGTCGAAGCCTGCCCTGAATTCCGCGCTCAGCGCTGTACCGGCGATCTGATTGCGCTGGGCGGTAAATAGCTGGAGCGCTTGGTCGCCGCTCACCCCAGGGTTGATGGAAATTTCAAAGCCCTGGCTTCCTTTCGGCAGATAAACCGCCGGCTCGGTCGAGTTCGTCGCGATAGTCGCGCTAGTTAAAAAATCTGGCTTAAGCCCCGAGTTAAGGGTTTTGGCATCTACCGCTGTAGGACTCGCCACACCGTACTCAAGTGCGACATCGACGAGTCTGCTGTTGTTAACAGACTGATTGACTTGCATCCTGCCCGCGCTGGCAATCTGTGAGGTTTCGCTTATAGCAACGGAGATGTTTTCCGACACGCGCAGTGTTGGCGAGACAGTAAACTGCTGACCCGACACTGGCGCCTTATTCAATGAGATCGATAAACCAGCAACCTCCAGCGATCGACCATCCGTCGAACTGGGCTTCACTGCGGAAGACATCGATGTCGCTTGATCCGTGATCAGCCAAGAGGAATCCGCGGCGACCCACTGCGCTGAAAACGAAGGCACCGCAGTCGCTGAGCCCACACTTGGGGCAATTGAGACAGTGTCGTTAACCGTACCGTCCACGTTGAGCGCTTGGTAGCCTATATCGAGGTTAAAGAGATCGACACCGGTCTCATCTTTCTGATTCATGCCACCTGCATGCACGGTGTTGACTGAGCTCGCCAGGTTGTAGACAAGGTCGTCTATATCCTCACGTAGGGGTTCAAAAACGTCGTCGCGAAAGCTCAGCAGCCCTCCGATGGATCCGCCCTTAAGCGCACCTACATTAATATTGTCGCCATAGGGGTCAAACGTGACTGCGACGGGAGAACCCGCCCGAGTGGGAAACGCGACGCTTAAATTTTTCGACTCGTTAGTTTTCACAAAGGTCGTGTTACTGCTAGATCCGGAAAGCTTCACATCGACACGCCCTGCCGTGTCGAATGTGAAGTCGAGCTTGGCTAGCTTAGACATCTCGTGCATAAGGTGGTCGCGCTGATCGAGCAGCGCGGCGGGCTGATTCGCCTGTGTTGAGTTCTTGCCGAGCTGACGATTTACAAGCGCAAGGCTAGTCCCAAGCTTGTTTAGCTCGTCAACTTTTCCCGTGATCTCGGACTTCATTTCAGTCTCGATCGCGGACAGGTCTGTAGCAATGCTCCTAACCCGTGAAGTGAAAAAATTGGAAGAGGAAAGGAATTCCTGTCTATAGGTCTCCTCAGAGGGGCTAGTGCTCAGCTGCGTTGCCGAGGAGAAGAATTTGTCGATCGCGGACGACAAGCCTCCCGTCTCTGAGCCGATTAGATTGATGATTCGATCGGTGTATTGAACCATTGGCTCCTGCGCACTGAGCGAGCTCTGCGCGGTGCGGATGCTGCCCTCAGCGAATTCGTCGTAGGCCCGCTGTATGCCAATAAGCCTTGCGCCCGTGCCAACATAGGAGACACCCTGCTGTGACGGCGCATTCTCGGCAGAGGTAACCTCCTGACGGGAGTAGCCCACGGAGTTTATGTTGGCGATATTATTACTCACCGTCGACAGCGCCTGCCTGTAGAGCTGTGTTGCGGTCGCGCCTATGGTGAGAAGGTCTGTCATCGAATATTACTTCACAGGTGTTCGAGAATTGCTTTATTAATTGAATCGAGCAGGGCGATAGCCCGAGCGCGAGTCGATTGGATAAGCCTGGCCGTCTTGGATTTTCGCTGCTGCGCCACTGCGCGCGTTAGTCACGGAATCAAGCCAGTCGGCAATCCCAAGACTCTGACTGTCCGCCATCACGTTGGAAACTTCGTCGTAAAACATGTCGTCGAAGAAATCCATCGAATCGCTGCGCAGCAACTCGCTCTGCAGCGGCTTTATTGATGCTTTCATCGAATCGGTCATCATCTTGAGAAAAAGCGCCTCAAACTCTGCGGCGACTTTTGCATTAACTGACTTCTGATCCACGCCGTCGCGTTTCGCGGAGCTCTTGAGTGCGGCGAGGCCAGCGAAGTCATAGGCGCTAGCTACCGGCATTGAGTTAGCCATTAGATCACCACCAACTGTGCCTTAAGGCTGCCCGCACGTTTAAGCGCCTCAAGAATCGCGATGAGCGCAGAAGGGGACGCGCCTACCTGATTCACAGCGTCGACTATGTCTTGGAGCTCAACGCCGGGCTCGAGCACGATCATTTCGTTGCGCGGCTCTTCTACCGCGATGTCCGCATTGGTTACGCCCACTGTTTCACCGTCGCCAAGTGCGTTCGGTTGGCTCACCTCGTTAAACGCATCGATGCGAACCATCAGCGTCCCGTGTGAAACCGCGGCTGCTCCGACCCGCACACTGCGATTGATCACGGCGGTGCCAGTTCGTGAATTAATAACAACCCGCGCCATGGGCGCGCCAGGGTCGACTTCCATTAGTTCGATGTCGCTTAAGAACCCAACCTTAGCGCTCATGTCCTCAGGTGCTCGCACTGCAACAGAGACCGCGTCAATTGCCGTTGCCATACCGACGCCATAGCGTTCGTTTATCGCTGTGGCGATGGCGTTGGCAGTTGAGAAATCGGCATCGCGCACGTTAAGAACGAAATGATCCGCAGTTTCGAAAGGAGTCTCGATCAAACGCTCGAGAATCGCACCGTTTGGAATACGGCCCGAAGTAGGCACGCCTATCTCGATACTGCTTCCCGCCGCGTCCGCTGAGATGCCTGTTACAGTGAGTGAGCCCTGTGCCAAAGCGTAGACCTGGCCATCGATTCCGCGTAGTTCAGTTAGAATAAGATTCCCGCCGCGCAGGCTTTCTGCAGACCCAACGGTAGAGATATTGACGTCAATACGCTGACCGGGTTTTGCGAAAGGAGGCACCTCGGCCGTCACGATCACTGCCGCTAGATTATCGACTTGAAGAGGCTGCTGTGCGAACTGAGTGGCGAGATTGACCAGGTTGTCGCCAAGATCAAACTCTGTCACCGGACCGTCTACGCTCACGCCAAGGCCTGACAGCAGAGACGAAAGACTCTGCCCAGTCACCCGCAGGGTATTGCCATCACCGGTTCCCGACAGCCCACCCACAAGGCCAAAGCCAATAAGCTGGTTGCTGCGCACGCCCGCCACATCAACCAGATCCTTGATGCGATCGGCGAAAGTGACGCTCGGCATAAGCAGAGTCGTCGTAAGTAGAGTGATCAGAATTCTTTTCATATTAGTGCTTCTAAGCTGTGCTGCTGAAGTTAAACGTCTTATCTAGAATGGCCAGAGGCCATAGAGCGCCTTGATTCCCCAGGGCCCTTTCGTCGCGCGCGCGAGCTCCCCTGCGCCGCTATAAGAGAACTGAGCGTTAGCGAGGCGTCTCGAGAGCACCGTATTATTGGGCTGGATATCTTCTGGGCGAATCACTCCCCGCACGCGTATGTACTCACTGCCTTCGTTAAGCTCTAACTGCTTCTCGCCAAAGACAATGAGATTTCCATTCTGCATCACATCCACTACAACCGCAGAGATACTGCCGGTTAAGGACGCAGATTGCCCGGCTGTACCCGTACCGCTGCTGCTAAGAGACGACCCATCACTTTCTAGCGTCGAGAAGAACTCGCCTGCAGGAAACAGCGCATTGCGCTGGGCTTCACCAATAACATCGTTAGACGTTGTTCGCTCCGTTGAGAGACCTGTCACTCTTGACGCCTGCGCGCTTTCGTTAAGGATAATAGTCACGATATCGCCCACCATCACCTTACCAGCAGCGTAAGAACGACCTGCCGGATAAAGCTGAGCACCGTTATCAAATATCGAACCGGTCGTTTTCTTGGTAACCGAATTGTCGACGGGGTAAGTCAGCTCGAAGCTCTCGTCAGCCATCAAGGCTGGCTGACCCGAACCCGCGCAGGAAATCAGGGCCGCGGCCACAAGGCACAGCACGGAAAACCGCGCAGGGTTCTGCCATGTAGTCAGACTCATTGCTTCTTTATCTACCTTGCTCAACTTGGTCACCTATTAAAGATTATTGTTCAGGAAGCGGAGCATACCGTCGGTCGCCGCTATCGCCTTCGAGTTGATCTCGTAGGCGCGCTGCGTCTCAATCATGCTGACCATTTCTTCAACCACGTTAACGTTCGAGGCCTCGAGCGCACCCTGAGTGATCATCCCTGCACCTTGGTTGCCCGGGATACCAACTACCGGGTCGCCACTCGCATTAGTCTGCGCAAAGAGATTTCGACCTAAAGGAGTTAAGCCCGCTGGATTTACGAATCGTGTGAGCTGAAACTGACCCACATTAGCCGCGCCACCGCCGTTCGCAAGTTCAACAGTGACCGTTCCGTCGCGTCCGATGGTTACGCTAGAAGCGTCCTGAGGAATAGTTATTGGTGGCACCAAAGATTCACCTGACGCCGTGACGATCTCGCCGACGTTAGACAGTTTCAGTGAGCCGTCGCGGGTGAATGCCTGCGTGCCGTCAGCCTGCTGTACGGCAAAGAATCCTGGACCTGCGATGGCAACATCGAGCGAGTTCTCGGTAGATATCATATTGCCCTGACGATGCACCTTCTCTGTCGCAACAACGCGTGTACCCGTTCCGAGCATCAGACCTGTCGGGGTTTCGGAATTAATATCCGCCTGCGCGCCAGCCTGTACGATGCGCTGATACAGGAGATCTTCGAACATCGCACGGTCTTTCTTGAAGCCGACGGTGTTGACGTTGGCTAGATTGTTGGCAATGACCGTCATGCGCGTTGACTGAGCCGAGAGGCCTGTCTTTGCTACCCACATTGAAGCGTCCATAGTTAATTCCTCTTAATTCTCTCTTAGCTTGCTCGCATGAGCTTGGAGCCGTCTTTGTCTAATTCTTCTGAGCTTTTAATGACTTTCATTTGGGTCTCGAAGGACCGATAGAAATCCAACAGGTTCACCATCACCTCTACCGCATTCACATTGGCGCCTTCGAGGGAGCCCGAATCGACAGAGGCAACACCTGGCCCATTGGGAAAATCCCCGCCGGCGCCATCGGAGCCTTCGACTTCGAAAAGACCGTCGGTGCGCCGCACTAGAGTTACTGCGCTCGCATCGCGTATTAATAGATTGCCAACTGGCTGAGCGACGGCGACTTCACCGCCGCCCGGCGTAAAGAATACTGTGCCATCGGGTGTAATATTCACTGTGCCATCGGCAGGCACGGTAATCGGCCCGCCGCCTTCGCCCGCAACCAGCTTACCGTTGCCTGTAACTAAGAATCCGGCTTCCGAGATACCGAGATCACCGCGGCGAGTGAAAGCCACTTCACCGCCTTCAGCCTGGACTCCCAGTACCGTCGTATCGTTCATCGCAATGTCCAACGGATTGCCAGTTTCCATCCGCGTTCCGTTGTCGAGCATCACCCTTTCAACGCGCGATGGAACAATGGGCTGAAAACGTGTTGGGAAGCCCGGTCCGTCAAGTCTGATCGATTCCGGCCGCGAAGCCTGCGATCGCTTATAGCCAATGGTCGATATGTTGGCGAGATCGTTCGTTAGCTGAACGCGCTGAAAACTCTGATTCGAAGCAGCGCCGAGCGCGGTAAATATCAGCTTGTCCATTTCCTATCCTTTATCTCGTCTAGGCGACCGGCATTCGCGCAGGTCTGCTATCTATTAACCGCGAATGTTAATAATGGCTGTAGTCATCGCGCTTGTTGTTTCGATCGCTTTTGCGTTCGCCTGGAAGTTTCGCTGAGCCGTAATCAGATCAACGAGCTCCGACGTTAGGTCCACGTTTGAACGTTCCCGCGAACCGGCACGCAGCGTACCGAATCCAGCTGAGCCCGGCTCACCGTAGGAGGGCTGGCCCGAGTCGGAGGTCGCGAAGAAACTGGAGTCGCCGATCTGGCGAAGACCCTGCGGCGAAGAGAAGTTCGCGATGATAATTTTGCCGAGCGACTTCTGTGAACCGTTGGAGTAACTCGCAACTACGAGTCCATCGTCGCCAATATTAACGCCCACCAAGTCACCTTCCGGCGCACCGTTTTGCGACTGACTCAGTACGGCGAAAGGCGAGTTGTACTGTGTACTCGCGGTATAAGCGATGTTGACCGTGGTTCCCGTGATTGAGTCACTCTCCAAAGAGTAGGCACTTAGAGGGGATACCAGTGTTCCACTCGTATCGAAGGTGAGCTCACCCTTGTCGAGGAAGATGGGCGACCAATAGGGAATATCATTCTCTTCGAAGTCTGCCTTGTCTGTGGTCTCTCCCCAGCTGCCATCTTGGTTCTGCACCACATAAACGTCCGAAGCGCCTTCAGTGTCTGGCATCAGCTCCACATACGTAGAAGTGCTTCCGAATGCTGCGTCAACGTCTTCTAGACCCCAATCGGAGTGGCCCGTGATCTGAATGAAGGAGTCCGCACCGGTGGTGGCACCTTTAACAGTGAGCGCGCCTTTACCCTCGTCGAAGCCAACCTTAACTCCGCTCACGGAACGGCCAAGGCTGTCTGCCATGAGATTAACTTTGTCCTGCAGGTGCTTAGTGAATGTGCCGATCGAATACTGGCCAAGGTCCAAGTTAATCTGCGAAGAGATGCCGTCAACGATAACCGTGAGGTTCCTGTTCGCGGCAGTTACCGAGAATGATTCCGTCGCGTCTACGCCCATGGCATTGCCGGTCACGGTCGCAGGAAGCGAGTTCTGGCCGCGCAGTGTTGGCAAGTTGTTAACCTGTGAATATTGTGCGGCTACGCTCTGGGTCTCAGAGAAACCGAACAGAGCTGCTGCGAGCGCGGAGGCATCAGTTAAAGTTTCCGCGTCTCCTTCACCTTCTGTATTTAGGGTGATCTCCAAGCTCGATTGATCGCCGGTCTGTCCACTTTTAAACAGGAATTGACCGTCGCTGTATTCAACGTTAATGCCGAACCTTTGGTCTGCAGCAGCCAACGCTGAGCCGTTGGGGAGAACACCGCGCATTAGAAGCACGTCTTGTTCTGTGTCGAGTGGAGCCAGAACCTCGCCCGCTGTTGCAAGCTTGAAGATAGCAGCACCATTGGTGCCACCGGGTGTAGCCGTGATCGCACCGACCTTAGTTTTGTCTGTTTGCGTGATTTTGAATCCTTGATTCACCGGATCATAAGCGACAATGATGTCGTCATAATCAGGGTTCGCGGCAAGCGCCTTAGTAAGCGTGTAGCCCACGGACTCTGCCGTTGCCTCTCCGGTAATTCCCTCAGTGGTCAGCAAGGCTTGGACATCTAGCGTGATCTCTGCCGAATCGCCTCGCTTGAGCTTCAACGTTGTCGCCGTGCCACCATCAGGCGCAGCAAAGTTAAAAGTCTTTCCGTCACCAAATCGCTCGTTCATGATGTTGGTTAGCTCAAAAGCGATCTGTTGACCCGAGAGCTGCTGGTCTCTGCCTGCGAGATGCTCGAGACCAATATCAACGGGCTCAGATCCATCAATCGAGATCTTGAACATGTTTGACAAACGATCGCGGGAGAAGTAATTGCCATCAGCGGTCGCGGGGTCAATTGGAAAAGTATCGACGTAGCCTTCAATGTTGCCTGCTGTGTCTACCTGGGCCGCGAAGTTCACGCCATCTTTATTATTTGTGAGGTTTAAGTTATCGGTAAATATAGAGCCCTCTGGAATCGCAGAGACAATGGTAGCTGGTTGCGAGACTATTGGCTGTGACAGTTGGTCGTAAGAATACTTTTTATAGACCGTGCCCGTCGTGATCAGGTACTGAGCGCTGTCTGCACTCGTGCGCTGTAATGCCTGTAGCTCAGATGACGTCTTTATCTCACCGTATTTGTTAACGAAGAACTGGTCGCCGCCGGAATCCGATGCCTGTACTAACGCAGGATCGACTGCCTGGTCGTCGATATACACGTAGGTTTGCCACTTGTTAAAGGGATCGTCAGCGGTCGCGCTTGCGGTCTTCACATAGTAAACGGTCGAGAGATGCGATGAACCTGAAGCCCCGTAAACCGTGAAAGACGTTGTCTTGTGATAAGTCTCAGGCTTGTTCGGGTTAAAGACCGCTGTGATTGGCTCGCTTTGCGAAGGAAGATTTAGTCCTAGCTCAACCTCAGTAGTCGCAGCGAACTCCGATACGGTGGATCGAGGAATAGACATGGCGGTTAAAGGCTCACTAAAGTCCGCCTTATTGGTCGAATCCACCGGCAGTGACATAAGCGCTTGGCCAGCTGCGTTTACCATCTGGTTCTGCTCGTTGAGCATGAAACCACCGTTACGCGTGTAGACACTCGTGCCGTCTGAAGTCTGGAGCGCGAAGAAACCGTCGCCTGTAATTGCAAGGTCGAGTGAGTTTGCAGAGAACTCGATGTTGCCCTGGCTGAATTCCTGCACCACTTCTTTGAGTGATACGCCCGCACCCACAACCGACGAAGCCTTCTGTAGAGGAGACGTTGCGAAAATATCGCCGAAGTCTGCTGTCGATCGTTTAAAGCCAGAAGTACCGGCGTTCGCGATGTTGTTGGAAGTCACCGCGAGTTCAGTTGTCGCAGCGTTTAGGCCTGTAAGCGAGGTATAAAATGACATGCGTATGTTTCCCCTGGTTTAGATTTGTATGCGTTCGATCTCAGCCATATCTAGGATGCGACCGTCTTCGATTTCGAATTTCATTTTGGATGCCGTAGCGTCCCAGCTCACTGCTGTAATGGCCTGCTCGGTGAGCATGGGAACAGCGAATCGGTCCCCAGCCTTCTCGCCGGTGAGCGCGAGGTTGTAGGTTCCGTCTGGCATTTCGTCGCCATGAGCGTCTTTGCCGTCCCACTTCAGGGCAAGCTTGCCGGCTGGAACATTCTCGAAGTCTTCGCGATAGATGAGCTGACCGCTTTTCGCGTCGTAGACACTAAACACTGCTGTGTCTGCAGACATTGGGAATGTGGCTTCGGCGCTAATCTCACGCCCGTCCCCGCCGCGCACGGACTGTGCATCGAGGTTTAGTTTTTTGCCGAGCAGATTAGAGCCAAGCAAGAAGCGCTCGGTCTTCGAATCCGCTGC
>Ga0213863_10001142_pt1 | contig 19715 bp, 20 predicted proteins | sample PICome_8_FD_160128 | JGI IMG/M metagenome (GOLD analysis project Ga0213863, IMG submission 160128) | Coastal seawater microbial communities near Pivers Island, North Carolina, United States - PICO497 | ecosystem: Environmental > Aquatic > Marine > Coastal | place: USA: North Carolina... | reverse complement strand
AGTCTGCGCGCACAGTGTATCCCCCCTGCTAGCTGAAGGCATTTCGCCTCTTCGCTAAGCTTGGTTACATCCCTAGCCATGTTCAACGACGCCTCAGGAGGCTCAAACATGGCTACAGCAATTCTAAGACTTCCTACAGTAAAAGCGCGCACGGGTCTTTCCCGTTCCACAATTTACTTACGCATCTCTGAAAAACTTTTCCCGAAACCAGTGTCGTTAGGCGGTCGTGCCGTCGGCTGGGTCGAATCGGAGATCGACGATTGGCTAGCTCAGCAGATCGATTCCAGCCGCCCAGGGCACACTATACCCCGGGAGGTTTCTCAATGAGCAAATTCACCTTTGGCAAGTCTTCATCGACCACTCAGTCACCGATCACCATTCAGGACGGTCTCCATGTCGCTGTAGTGGTTCAGGTAGCCCATATCGGCCTGCAGTTGGCGTTCGACAGAAACAAAGAGCCTGAGGGCCAAATGGCCGTAGCCTTTGAGGTTGCTTCAGGTGAACTGATAGCTAAGCGCATGAAGTTCTCGGACCACCCATCCAGTGGCTGCTTCGCTCTGTTCAATTCAGCGTTCCCTATTCACGACGAATCAGCCAATGAAGCGTTAGGGCTGACCGATTTGCTCGGTAAGTCGGTATTGATCGAGGTGGAAGTACATGACGCCAAGTGGCCGCGCGTCACCGGGATATTGTGTTTAGAGAATGGGTTTGAACCGATTAAACCGATGACCGAGATGTTGGAATTTGATGCCGAAGAGATGGATCGTGATGTCTATCTCAAGTTGCACCGCGACATCAAGGGCTGGGTTTCAAAACGGGTCCGCCACTCCTAAACATTTGGGGGCGTGGTTTGGAATCAGCCCCTGCACACAAAAGGAATACATCATGAAGAGCAAAACTTTTAATAAAGGAAGGTCTCGCGTTAATAGTCAACTGCTATCTAACGGCGAGGCTGTTCTTAGGGCTTGGTTGGAAGGCGAGAGACAGGGCGAGCATTTCGTTGCGATTAACCCGTGTCGAGATGACAAAAACCTTGGGTCATTCAAGGTAACTCTGGCCACGGGCTTTTGGAAGGACTACGCAGTCGAGGGTTTTTCAGGACCTGATTTGGTTAGCCTGTATATGGTGCTAAATGAGCTGGACGAACATGCTGCAGTGACCGCGCTGGAGGAAACGCTTCGCCAGTCGAGACCTATAACCACACATACATCAACAAAGTCGGTAAGCAAGACCGTCAAACCGGATGTTCTGTCGACTCCGGCGCCGAACGACTGTCACCTACCACCCGATATTCACCCTGAGCTCGGTGTTCCTGCCATGTCATGGGAATACCTGACTGCTGATGGCCGGGTTGCTTTCATCGTCTATCGTTTCGACACCCACCAAGGGAAGGAAACACGCTCTGTGTCTTACAACCCTGAAGCACAGGACTGGCAGTGGCGGCTGCCAGGTTCACCGCTGCCGGTATATCACCTTGACCAGATCTTACGCGACAAGAGCGCTGCGATAGTTGTCGTCGAGGGCGAGAAGGCTGTAGACGCTGCCAGCAAACATTTTTCAGGCTCTATCTGCACTACCTCGGCAAGCGGCAGCAGTAACGCGCTGAAATCGGATTGGTCACCGCTCTATGGGCGAGTTACGACGTTGATACCTGACGCTGATGAGCCAGGCACCAAGTACGCGATGACAATCGCGGCTGAATTATTGGTCAACGGGTCAGAGGTGTTCATCATCGACACACTGGCATTAGGCTGGACTGACGGTGAGGACGTTGCAGACCACGCTGATCTGACGCAGGAATGGTTGACAGAGCAGCGCATCCCAGTCCGTGAGTGGGCTGGGATGAATGGCATGGACGATCTGATCATCGAGGCCGCAGCCCGCCTGTCGCCCTTGGATTACGATCGATGCAAAGGCAGGCTCGTCGATTTACTGGGGGGAGTGAGTAAACGTACTGTGGACAGCGGGGTCAATAAAGCCCGTAAGGCTTTAGATCAAGCCCGCGATGATGGGCCTGAGCAAGGAGGTCTGTTTAGCGGCGAGGAACCGTGGCCGGAAGCGGTTGATGGTAGGGTGCTGGTGACTGAGATCCAATCCATCATCCGAAATCACGTTATCCTTTCGGCGCAGGAGTCCATGGCTGTGGCGCTTTGGATCGTGCTGACCTATGTCTTCAGGGCGTTCCGAATCTGTCCCAGGCTGCTGGTTTCGTCGCCCGAGAAGCGCTGCGGCAAGACGACGTTATTGGAAACGATTCAGGCAATGTGTTTTAGGGGGCTTGCGGCTGCAAATATTTCAGCTGCGTCGCTGTATCGGGGGCTAGAGGCCTGGTCACCCACTTTGTTGATAGATGAAGCCGACACATTCCTGCAGGGTAATGATGAGCTGCGTGGAATTCTCAACTCAGGTCACACAAAATCTACTGCATTTGTCATTCGAACCGTGGGCGATGAACACGAGCCGAAGTTGTTTCCAACGTTTGCACCGATCGCTATAGGGATGATTAAGCGACCGCCGGACACGCTGTTGGATCGATCGGTAGTTGTTCGCATGCAACGCAAGTTGGGCGCCGATCAGGTCACACCACTGCCGCTCGAGGCAGAAAATGAATATTCGGACATTCGTCAAAAGTGCCTCCGCTGGGCCGAGGATAACGTGGCAGATTTAAAAGGTGACCGAGATCTGACGCCGGAGGAAATCAGCAACGACCGGGCACGGGACAACTGGATACCTTTGGCCGCAATCGCGCTGCGCTGTGGACTGCTTGACGACGCGCAAGCCGCCTGCCGACAGCTGACCATCAAGGAGGATGATAGCCTGACGGTGGAGCTATTGGCGGACATCCAGCAGCTCTTCCGCGATGAGGGCAAAGACAAATTGCCGTCGAAGGTTCTGGTGAAGATGTTGACTGCCATGGAGGAGCGTCCATGGTCAGAATACAACCGAGATAAACCTCTCACCCAGAACAGACTCGCTCAACTGCTCAAGGACTTTGATGTTTACACCCACCAATCCAAGGTGGGCGCCAAGAACTTGAAGCACTACTTTCTTGCGGATCTCAGGCCCCTTTTTGAAAGGTACCTTAGAAAAGAATTTGCGAACACTACCCCTGAATCAACCGCTAAACCGCTACCTGAGGCCGGAAACCTAGATCTACCGCGGCCTGTGATGGTAGCGGGTGAGGTAGCGGTAGCGGCTGTTAACGTCGATTCGGCGACAACCACAGTATCAACAAAGCACTCTGCGGTCGGTGTCACTGGGGAGGTAGCGGATGACGAGACGCTACCGCTACCCGTCCAATCGGTTGGAGGCCCTACAAATCAAGCGATTACCGATGGTAGCGAGGTAGCGGCTGAAACAGAAGCGGTGACACATAGTTATGCGCAATCTGCCAACCAGGGAGGGCATGGCCATGATGAGCTATGAGGATTGGTTGGAACAGCGGCGCCTTGATCCGAACAACGAAGAGGTCATGCGCGTCAGCAAACTCAAAAATATTTGGCAGGCGGAGGGCAAGGCTCGAAACCTGCGTGAGTGGCTGGCGGATCGTGTGACGCTGCACACGGTCGATAACCTCGAGCTTGCCCGTCCGGTGGCCATCAAGCTTGCCGCTTGCGACATGCTGGGGCTGGACATAGAGACCGCCAAGACAGACCCCTGTCACCCCCAGAGCGGTCTGAATCCAAAGCTGAGTCGCATACGCTTGATTCAATACTGCGACGGGACCGACTGTTACATTTTTGATCAGTTTAAGATCAATAGTCTGGATTGGATTCAGCCGCTGCTGTCGGTCAAGACCGTGGCCCATAACGCGCTGTTTGAGGCCGGGCACTTCATGCAGCAGGGCATGGTTTTTAGTAATCTGCACGACAGCATGTTGATGGGGCGTGTATTCTTCAACGAAAACAGGGCGCTCAAGGACTTGGCCGAAGAGTGCCTTGACTTGGGTCTGGACAAGACCTTGCAGGTGTCAGACTGGGCGCGCCCTAAGCTATTGCGGGAACAACTTGAATACGCAGCGGCTGATGCCGTAGTGGCCTTCGAGTTGGCTAATGTTTTTGATCAGTGGTTCGCTGAGAATGTACCCCACTACAGAGGAGCATATACGTTTCTCTGCAGTCTGATATACCCGTTGTCCCGTCAGATCAGCAAAGGGGTGCCGTTTGACGTTGAGTGCCACAACAGAATCATTACTGACTGGGAGCAGGCGCGGGACGACGCCCTCGGGCAGATTAACATCGACAACCCTAACAGCGCCCAGCAGAAGCAGGCATGGCTCACGCAGGCCCTTAGTGACGACGAGTTGCTGGACTGGCCGTTGACTGACAACGGCAACCTGTCGACTGCGCGTGAGGCGCTGGAGAACGCGAGCCATATCCCTGCCGCCAAACCTTTGGCAGAGTACACGAGGATCACCAGTCGCCTGAGTAACTTTGGACTGAAGGTGCAAGCGCAGTTGATTGACGGGCGCCTTTACCCCGGGTACCAGATCGCGGGCATGGTGACGGGCAGATTCGGCTGTCGGAACCCCAACATGCAGAACATGCCTCGGTCGGGCTTCAAACGCTGTTTCAGTGCGCCAGAGGGCTTCGTCTTCGTCACGGGTGACTTGTCACAGGTTGAGTTGCGGGTTGCGGGAATCCTGTCAGGAGATGATGTGATCAATGCTGCTTATAGTAATGGTGAGGATCTGCATCGCAGCATGGCTGCCCGGATGTCAGGTAAGGCACCTGGAGACGTCACCAAGGCTGAACGGACGGCAGCAAAGGCCGTCAACTTCGGACTGCTGTTCGGCGCGGGTGCAGCCACATTGCAGCGGCAAGCGGTCAGCAGTTACGGCGTCGCTATGTCGCTGGAAGAGGCTGAGGACTACCGTCAGCTATTCTTCGAAACATATCCTCAGTTCCGTGAGTGGCAGCAGGATATTGTTAAAACTACCAACTTGCACGAGTCATCTAAAAGCAATCTGATCAAGCTCACCCGTCATTACGACGAGGATGTCTACACGCACGCGATGAACTACCCGATCCAATCGTCTGCCTGGGAGGTGCTCGCACTAGCGATTCTGTATGTCGACAAACATGCCGGAGAGGGTATCCACATCAGTCACCATGTCTACGATGAACTGACGTTATTGGCACCGGAACCCAAGGCAATCGAGGCTGCACATCTGCTGCGGGATGCCTTCTACCACGGATTTCGCACCTGTTTCCCGGGTGCTCCTGACTGGAATCTGGTTGAGATTGGCGTAGGAAAGACCTGGGAAGAGGCGGGGTCAGAGGAGGCAATATTGCTCCTGGAAGAATCAGAGCGCGCGATGGAGATAAAAACGTTATATATCAAAGAGATAAGTATGTCTTCCGGTGCTAGCGGGGTATAATTACGGTATGTTTTCTACACGTCACGGGAATAACATGACCTCTAAAGCACAAGTACTCGCCAACCAGCAGAACGCTCAGAAATCAACCGGCCCTAAGAGTCTTGATGGTAAACAGAAAGTCGGTAGCAACCGCATCACCCACGGCATCCTATCAACCAAGTTGCTGCTGGCGGGTGAGGATATCCAGGACTACCAAGCCTTGCTGGGTGACCTGCAGGTGCAGTTACGGCCCGTAGGTGTTCTGGAGCTGAGCCTAGTCGAGAAGGTCGCGGTCATCCTGTGGCGCCAGCGCCGTCTGGTTGGTGCTGAAACTGCCGTTGTCGAGCTGGTGATGACCCCCCAACGAATTGCCAGCGAGGTGAGCTCTTGCATGGGCTTGTCGGGGTTCATTGGTGACAAGATCGAACCTGAAGACCTACAACCGTTCACGCAAGAGCAATCTGAGCTGTTAGATCAATGCAGGGCCATGATAAGTGAATATGACGAGTCCGACTCACTGACCCTGCGCAACCTGAGCAAGGCCGCCCCGTTAATTTACGACCAGTTGACTCAAGATGCCGAGGCGGATAGCGAAACCATCAAGGAGCACCTGGCAGAGACTGGTCTTGAGCAGTACATACAGGACCTAATGGACTGGTGTTACGGTCACGTCCATAAGCTCGAAACCCAAGAGGCACGCCAACCCACCGTCCTCAAGCTTGCGGCGCAGGCCAAGGACAAGCTTGCCGTGCCCTGGCAGAAACTGAATGTGCTCTCGAAATACCAGACGACCCTCGATAATCAGCTATTTAAGGCCATTAAGGCGCTCAGGGATGAGCAGAACTGGCGGATGAGTTTGATGGATGTTGTTTAAGATTGTGGCCGGAGCCGGTGCAAAGATGGGTTTGAATCGTGAAATGCACGAGCTTTTCTAATAATACCAAAATGATCAGGGGCGGGGGCTCCCTAGATTCGACGAATGCACACCTGACCAAGTATATTGTGAATCGCCTCCAGCGGACCCTGTAAATATTTCTGTGTAACTGCAGTGGCTAAATATGATCTGTCAGACGTTCTTCGAACATGATCATAAATCTATTCAGGGCAAGCTTCCAATTTCGGATGGGCATTGTCCACTTTTTTGATGCCGCTTGGATCGCCAGATAAATCACTTTTTTGGCAGATTCATCGGTCGGGAACAGCTTTCTCTTCTTAATAGCCTTGCTTATGACGCTGTTGAGCGACTCTATGGCATTGGTGGTGTAGATCGCCTTGCGGATATCCTCCGGGTAGCTGAACAGGGTATTGAGGTTGTGCCAATGGGCCTGCCAGGAACGACTGATCTGTGGATATTTTTCATCCCAGCGTGCAGCAAACTGTTCCAGGGCCAGCAGGGCTTCTTCCTCTGTCGCAGACTGGTAGATCAGCTTAAGGTCTGAAGTTACTGCCTTGTACTCCTTCCAGGGCACATACTTCACTGAGTTTCTAACCATGTGGACTATGCACAGCTGGATCTGCGTCGCGGGGAATGCTGAACTGATAGCGTCAGGAAAGCCCTTCAGGCCATCGACACAGGCGATCAGGATGTCTTTGACGCCACGGTTCTGACAGTGGCCGAGACTGCCACTCTACGACCTGCTCCAGGACTGCATCGGTAACCTTGGAAATCAGCGCGGCAGAAACGTCAGCGCCATACATTTCCTTGAAGGTCGTGACAATTTCCCGTGTTGACATGCCCTGGGCATAAAGAAACAGGATCTTGTCATCCATGGAGGTAAAGCGGCGCTGATGCTTCTTGACCAACTGTGGCTCAAAGGTTCCAGACCGGTCCCGTGGAGTATCTAACTCGAAAGGGCCGGCAGTGCTCTTGACCGTCTTGCTGGTCGTGCCGTTTTTGCGGTTCGGCGTAACTTCATCGGCCAGATGGGAATCCAACTCGGCTTCCAGTGCTGCCTCGGTAAGCTGCTTGATCAGCGGGGTCAGGACACCATCCTTCCCGGTGATCGCTTTACCTGATTGCAGGGCTTTCAGGGCTTTGTCAAAATCAAACTCTTTGCTCATAGGTCAATCCTCTCATAGTGAGATTAATGGATTGACACAGAATTTCTAACACTCCCATAGTTGTCTGGAAAAGTGGGGCCACCTCAATTGCTTCGAGCAATCGGGGCGTCGTCTCTAATTCAATTCAGCATCTAAGTTTACCTGGAGCCGGTTCAATAGGGTATATAGGTGCTTTTCTTCATTCTTTGTCATACCGCGTGTAGCAATCTTTCTAAGGTCTTCAACATTATCTCTTAAAGGTTCCATGAGAGGATCAACTTTTGATGTCAAAAATATTCGCTTTACCCGTCGATCTATGGGGTCTGCCTTTCGAGCAACCCATTTACCTACTTCCAGCTTGTCAATTATCTTTCCCAGAGGTGGTGTCGCCATCGTCAGTTCATTGGCTAACTGGGTTTGTGTCCTACCATCTTCTGAGTACAGTGCCTTAAGTACCTGCCATTGAGCGCGTGTTAATCCAAGATGCTTTACACGCCGGTTAAATAATTTTGAAAAAGCAAGGCTTAGCTCATGGACCTGCACGGCTAGTTGGGTCTCGTTGGGTTTTTTCTTCTTTAGTGTGTTCACTAGCATCCCTTCTGTATTAATTTTGTGCTTCGGCCGTCTTTGACAACTGTCTTGTAAAAGAAGACTTGATTATAATAATCATAGTTATTATCTTAAAGTATAATAGCTAATAAGCTCAACATAGAAGTGCTAATGCAGGTCTACCAAACATGACATTGAAACAACTAAGTAGAAATGAGTTTCGGGAGTATCTTTCACGACCAGAGTTTAGAGATAGCTATACTGGTCTTTCGGGTGTTCATAGTGAGCTCGGCATCAGAATTCTCGATGTGGGGGAAGATGGGGTAACTATGAGTTTTTCTCCGACAGCCTCCATGGCAGGCTCGGTTAGCACGAATAGTTGTGATCTTGGGCCTGTAGCAACGGTGATGGACTCAGCTATGGGTATGAGCGTAATGCTAAGCCTTGAGGAGTTCTCCTCCATTGCTACTCTCGAGCTTCGTACGGACTGGATCGAAAACCCAAGAGCTAATTGTGAAATCAGCGTCAGAACCAAAGTTGATACTGTGGTGGAAGATCTGATTTTTGTTCAAGCAGAGGCATGGCAAGAAGGTTCTGTAACGCCATTTTGCAGGGGTACTGCAAGGTTCATGTTAACCAGGGGGGAGGGCAACCTGTCAAAAGTCATCATGAATGCCGCAAAAGAGCAGGAGTTTCCAGATGAGCGAGGGAGTGTATGACGGACTATAGATCTCTGATCAACAAGATTCCCTACGCCCAATATCACGGTATTGTTTGCCAGGAGGCAGTCTCTGGCATCCAATTTATTCTGCAAGCAGATGAGCGTTTTATCGGAAACCCCATGATTAGAGCATTTCACGGTGGGGTTATTAACGGATTGCTAGGATGCTCCATGCGTCTCACGACCATGCATGCCCAAAACCTAGAGTATCCACCAGAGCTGATTAGCATCACTACGACATTTTTAAGGTCAGCAAAAATAGAAAACGATCTATTTTCATCCGCCAAAATCAACCGCACGGGAAGGCGTGTTGTATCTGTGTCCGCTGATGTTTGGCAGCGCAGAGATAGTGAGGAATTGATCTTGGTGGCTCAAGCAACGGCGTCACTTAAGATATTGGAGAACAAGTCCGCATGAGTTTCAAGAATAGAGTGCAGCTTTGTTTTCGAGGGGCTAGCTGGCTGCCCATTCTAATTATTGTTTTTGCATCAGCTGCCTGTAGTCAGGGTTCTGAATCTCCCTCCCCTATGAAAGAGGCTGCAACAACGGAAGTGGTGAGTGTGGCGGTGGAATACCCTCGGCGCGAGATGGTTAGAGATAAACTGGTAGCGACGGGTACTATAGCTGCTAAGCAAACCAGTGCCATCGGTCCGCTTGTCGAGGGTGTTGTTGAGAAAATTCTAGTCAAAGTAGGCGATCGCGTTAAGAAAGGTCAGGCACTTTTTCAAACTCGAACTGTCGACTTTGTTCGGAGAATCGACGAGATAAAAGCAGGAATAAGGGTTGCTGAAGCAGAAACAGCAAAAACTCAACGTGATTTGGATCGAATTTCTGAGCTCGTAAGCAAAGGATTGGCTGCAACTGCTACGGAGCAGGATGCTGAAACAAACTTGAATATTGCCCTCGCCAGATTGGCGCAGATTAGAACTACGCTACTTGCAGCAGAGCAATCCTTCACTGACACGATTGTCCGTGCCCCCTTTGACGGTGCTATCACAGCGAGATATGTTGATGAGGGTACGTACATGAGCAATCGGTTTTCTGGGATGGGTAGCTCTTCTGTTGTGCAAATACAGGAATGTGAAATTGCTGCCGCGATCCTGTTTACATCTGAGAATAACCTGTCGAAGCTTCATCTAGGATATTCGGGTCAACTCTTTGTTGCTGCGAATGACATGCCGATCGAATCGGAGATACTAATTATTAATGATCGAGTCGATCCTGTTGACAGAACTGCTGAGTTTCGTATGGCATTTCTGAATCCCGACTGCAGGATAAAGGCGGGGCAATTTGTAAGGAGTGAAGTAAATTTGCCTGCGCGTGAAGCTGTTAGCTTATCCCGCTCATCGGTTCAAAGTTCACAAGGAGGTCACTATATCTTTGTCGTAGAAGATGGAAAGGCCCTGAGGAAAAGCATAGAAATTTCTGATCTTAATGTGCTTAGGGTGGAAGTTCTGTCCGAGATTTCCACCGGAGTGAAAGTCATCGTCAATCCTAAAGGTGATTTAAGGGACGGTATGAAAGTCGAGATCAGAAAGTCATGATGTGGTTGGTGAACCTGTCTCTCAAAAATCCGGTTTTTGCCGTGATGATGATTAGCGCCTTAGTTGGGTTGGGTGTCATCTCTACTGATAGGCTAGGTGTCGATTTATTTCCGGATGTTGAATTTCCTTATGTTGTTGTCACGACAAGGCTAGAAGGAGCGTCCCCCGAAACGATCGAAACGGAAGTAACTGATATTATCGAAGAGAGCGTCAACACTATATCCGGCATTGAACTACTGCGCTCTGTCAGTTCGGAAGGGATTAGTCAGGTATTTATTCAGTTTGAACTATCTGAAGACGGAAATATCAAGGCGCAAGATGTAAGAGATCGGGTTCAAATAGCATTGTCTGATTTGCCTGATGGTGTAGATCCGCCAGTTGTTGAAAAGGTTGACCCAGATGCGGCGCCTATCATTTCAGTGATGATTGCCGGCGATATTCCTATTCGCGATTTAACCCGATATGCAGATGATGTTGTAAAAGAAGCCATTCAAAGACTGCCTGGCGTTGGCTCTGTATCTATTGTTGGAGGCAGAGAGAGAGCAATTCGTGTAGAAATCAATGCCAATAAATTACAGAAATTTGGTGTGACGACAGAAGACGTATTGAGGGCGATTCAAAGCGAGCATGTGAAAATGCCTGGTGGGCGTCTGGAGATCAATGGCAACTCGCAGGTATTCGGTATCAGAACAATCGCGGAGGCCACGACGCCAGAGGAGTTTGCCAACATTGCAATTGCTTACCGCGAAAATGGCGTAACTATTAGGGTAAGTGACGTTGCGCAGGTGAAGGATGGAATGGAGGACGAGCACTCTGTTGCTTTATTAAATGGACTGCGCGGTGTGTCACTTGAGGTACGCAAGCAGTCGGGTAGAAATACGGTGGAAGTTTCGCGGGTGATAAGAGATGCAGTGCAACAATTGAGTGCAGAAAGGCCAGCAGGTGTCGAGATAATTGTAGCGCGTGATATTGCTCGGTTTATTGAAAGTTCGGTTAAAGATGTCAGTGTTGATCTTATGATTGCTATGGCGCTCGTTGTTTTGGTGACTTTTATATTTTTACTCAATTTTCGGTCAACACTCATTGTTGCGTTGGCAATCCCTACTTCTCTTGTCGCGACTTTTTTTGCTTTTTATCTATTTGACTTCACGATCAATATGCTTACGCTCTTAGCCCTCACTGTTGCTATAGGGTTGCTGGTTGATGATGCAATTGTCGTGGTTGAGGCGATAACAAGGGAGTTGGAGGATGGTGCTTCTCCAATGGAGGCTGCCCGTGAAGGAACAAGAAAAGTTGGTTTGGCTGTGCTTTCTGGAACAGTGGCAACTTTGGCGGTGTTTATTCCAATAGCATTTATGGATGGCATTGTTGGCCGCTTTTTCTTTCAGTATGGTCTGGCAATTGTATTTTCGGTCACGGTATCCTTGCTTGTGGCCATCACGTTGACGCCAATGCTGGCATCCAAGCTGCTAAAAAAAGATGCGACCCCTGTTTGGCTGATGTCCATCAGAAGATTCTGGGACGCCGTAGACAGGAAGTATTCTTCACTGGTTATCTATGCAGTCCGATTTCGTTACCTTGTTTTGTTATTGGCCGTGGGTTCTGTTTACCTTGGTGGTTTTTTCGCCTCACAGGTTCCATCGGGGTTTACAGCCAAGGCGGACCGTAGCGAATTCATGGGAACCGTTGAGTTGCCACTTGGCACAGGGATCGCCGAGTCGGCATACCAGGCAATCCGCCTGAATGACGCGCTGCGCTCAATTGAACATATCGAATCTGTCTTCATTACCGTGGGCGCTGGGGTAAATGGGCGGTCTAACCTGTTAGAACTGTACGTCACCATGACGCCCAAAAAGTCACGAGATGTAAACCAGTTCCCCGTCATGGATGCCGCCCGCCAAGCTATTGCTCGGGTACTCCCTGATGCCACTAAATCCGCTATTGTAGAAGTTCCTTGGGTGAGTGGATCAGGAACATCGAGCTTTGATATTGATTTGAACCTTAAGGGGGCTGATCTTGCTGAAATAGAGTCATATGCAGATGTAGTCATGCAAGAAATGATTTCCAGTGGTCTCTTTTCCGATGTTCAATCTTCTTATCAATCAGGCAGACCTGAAATTCAAGTCGTTATTAATCGTCTTTCCGCTGGCGATCAAGGTGTCAGTGCAAGCAGTTTGGCATCCACGGTGCGGATTGCTTTAGGTGGTGTAGATGCGGTCACCTTTGAGGACCAAGGTAAGCGATACGATGTGAGGATTAGGCTAGCGGAAGATCAACGCCAAAATATTGAAGATTTGGGAAGACTTCAAGTAAGAGGTGCGGATGGCCGTCCCGTTGAGCTTAGTTCGATTTCAGATGTTCAGTTTGTGTCGGGCGCAGCGCAAATAGATCGAGTGGATCGTTCTCGAAAAATTTCTATCCTGGCAAACGCAGCTTCCGGTATCTCTCTTGGTGAGGCAGCAACAAAGTTGAGGGGGATATTAATAGTTTCGCCTCCTCCACAATCGATAACCCATAGTTTTGAAGGCTATGCAAAAAGCATGGCTGAATCAGCGGTGGCAATAGGTTTTGCCATATTGCTTGCAGTAATTGCTTTATATATGGTGCTCGCAAGTCAGTTTAACTCCTTCTCCCAGCCTGCAATCATCATGCTCACTGCTCCGCTGAGTTTTTCTGGGGCCTTTGCTGCACTTTATGTCGGTGGAATGGAAGTGTCGCTGTTCACCCAGATTGGATTGGTCGGGATGATGGGGATAGTAATGAAAAATGGAATTCTCCTGGTTGATAGAGCCAACCAGTTAGTGGAACAAGGCATGTCAATTCAAGAGGCTATTACAACAGCTTGTCCTGAGAGGCTACGCCCGGTTTTGATGACAGCACTGTCCGCAATTTTTGGCATGATACCCGTGGCAATTGCAGCATCTGATGGTGCTGAATGGAGGAACGGTTTGGGCGCTCTGCTCATCGGCGGCTTGAGTTCTTCTACCTTGCTAACACTCTTAGTTGTACCTGCAGCCTTTATGATTCCATCCGACATGTCTACGATAAAGCGCTGGGTTTTTGGCAAGTGGTGGGGGCAGCGTGAAGCTCCTCCAGTTTAACGAATACTTCTAATAGGTGACAATGTCGCTCAAGGAGTATTCAAAATGACCAGTAAAAGTCAGTCGTATAAAACGTACACAAGGGTATTTGAGATCGAGGCATTTCGGATGGTGATTCCCCCCTTTTTAGCTCGCTCTTCAAATTGTAGTAAATAGCTCCTGTGAGCCCCACCCCAAATCTGGGCCATCCAAAATTAGAGATTTCCGGTTTCAAAATGCCTCTCAACAAACTCGTTGGGCGATAGATTTCCCAGCGAGGAATGAGGTCGAAAGGCGTTGTAGTCTTCTCGCCAAGCTTCAATCTTCTCTCGTGCATCTTCAATTGACAAGAACCAGTGGCTGTTCAAGCATTCGTCGCGGAAGCTCCCATTGGATGACTCGATGAACGGATTATCTGTAGGCTTACCCGGCCTTGAGAAGTCCAGCGTCACTTCACGCTCGTACGCCCAGCGATCCAGCTCCTTCGAGATAAACTCGCTGCCGTTGTCCACTTGAATACGCTCCGGTATGCGGCCATGTGCATCGCCAATCAGCTCAAGCAGGCTAACCACATGCTCTCCCCGAATGCCTTTGTCAACATGAATTGCCAGACACTCACGACTAAAATTGTCGACTATAGTTAACGCCCGAATACGCGCCCCGTCAAACAGGTTGTCGGCAACAAAATCCATGCTCCAACACTGGTCCACCGTGACCGATTCTGGTCGCTCCATGCGCCGAGCTGCGGCAACATGGCGTCTGGGTCTACGTCGTCGCAGGTTTAATCCTTCCTCGCAGTATATTCTGTGGACCTTCTTGTGATTGACGAGCCAGCCTTCCCGTCGCAAAAGAACGTGAATCCGTTGGTAGCCATATCTGACCCGAGCTGCCGCGATCTCTTTGATCCGTTCTCGAAGGGCCGTATCCGGGTCCTTGCAGGACTGATACTCATAGACTGACCTGTGCGTGAGCAACACTCGGCAGGCTCGCCGGGTGGCGACTCGATAGGAATCACGCAGAAAATCAACCAACTGTCGCTTTCTGGCTGGCTTTAGAGCTTTTTTGTCAGTACATCCTGCAGCATCTGCTTGTCGAGGCTGAGATCCGCGACCATCCGCTTCAGGCGCGTATTCTCCTCTTCAAGCTGCTTCAGTCGCCGCAGCTCCGATACGCCAAGCCCGCCATACTTCTTCTTCCAGTTGTAGAAAGTCGCTTCAGAAATCCCCATCTTGCGGCAGACTTCTGAGACCCTGGTGCCTGTCTCCGCCTGCCGCAAAGCAAACGCAATCTGCTCTTCGGTGTACTTCGTCTTCTTCACAAAATCACTCCTCTGCTATCGTGATTTTGCCAGAATCTTCTAGTTTTAATTGGCCTGGATTATTGGGGGGAGGTCACGTTCTTCAATGCTAAAACTGATTAGAAAGTATAACGTGGTTGGGGCATACTCGCATCGGCAGCGAGCATACTTTGTCACTTTACTCTGGCCCCAGCATTATTGGAGCTATTCAATGGGGTAAATAGTCTACAAGGGGATTTATGAAATTTGATTTAATGACTGGCGGGTTAAACTGGTCACAAAGTGCTGAGATCGCCCAGCAATTAGAACAGCAAGGCTTCTGCGGGATGTTGTTCACTGAAGCAGCCAAGGTCCCCTGGATGATGATTGCCTCGGCTGCCATGGCCACAAAATCTCTAGAGTTTGGCACCGGTATTGCAGTTGCCTTTCCGCGTAGTCCGATGATGAGTGCGCAAATAGCTTGGGAGTTAGCTGAGAACACTGGAGGTCGATTCAGGCTTGGGTTGGGTAGTCAGGTAAAAGGTCACGTTGAGCGCCGCTATGCCAGTCAGTTCCACAAACCAGCGCCGCAGATGCGCGACTATGTTTCTGCGGTTCATGCTTGTTTAAGAGCATTTCGTCAGGAAGAAAAACTTCATCACGAGGGGCCCTACTACAATCTGAGTTTGCTTCCCTCTCAATGGTCGCCCGGTCGTCACGAGTTCGAAGACATCAAAATTGATATCTCGGCAGTGGGGCCTTTCATGTGCCGTGTTGCCGGCGAACTCTGCGATGGCGTGCATGTGCATCCGATGCACTCTTTGCACTATCTACAAAATCGCCTTATTCCTGATGTCACAGCCGGGGCAACCAAAGCTGGCCGGACTTTATTGGACGTCGATCTCATAGTGCCGGTGTTTGCGATCCCTGGTGATACGCGAGAAGAACGTGCGGTCATGCTTCAGCGAGCCAGAACTCAAATTGCATTCTACGGTTCTACGCCAAACTACGCTTACCAATTTGATGACCTTGGCTTCGAAGGCACGACGCCTAAACTTGGCGCGTTAATGAAACAGGGTGACATAGCAGGGTTAGCGAATACAATCAGTGATGAAATGCTGGCGCATTTTGCTGTCGAGGCTAAATGGGATGATATGGCAGACGCCCTCCTTGCACGATACCAAGGCATAGCGAGTCGTGTTGTGACCTACCTTGCTGCTGAGGACATACACCGAAATCCCTCTAAGATAAATCGTTGGGGAGAAATTGCGAGAGCGGTTGCCGCGGCATAGCGAACCTATTTCGGCGGGAGAAGGCAAGACGGGGAGGATAGTAAATATAGACCACATTTACCCTGGATTGCAAAAGCATGCTGATTGGCGTTTCTTGTTAGAAGAAGTCTGTGGGGGTAATATTTTGGTAGGGAAACGCCAATGCCAGATATCATGAAATCGGGTCCAAGCCTAAACTAGGGTACGCATGTCACGTATCAGACGCCTATCACAAAATATCCCACTAACAAAATTTTTTGCGTTCTCAGGGAGGTGCGGCTTAAACGACTTATTCTCCTCGTTCTTATTCTCATGATTTAAAGAAGGGGTTCTGCCCCATCTCCACGGGCGTTTTTGAATCGCCTGTGTGCCCCTCAGGTCTACCTCGCGACACCTCACCGGATACGACGATTATGGGTTCACTTGATGTAGTGAATCACGTTGGCCGTGGCACTGTCCAAGGTCGGATACTTCATGTGATGAGTTGCCTTCTGTATCAGCATGTCGAAGAAGCCCTCGTATGCTGCGTTGTCACCACCGTGCTCCACTGCACTCATTGAGCAGATTAGTGCTTTTCGGTTGGGGAGGGCCTTGGTGATCGCCGCTTCAAAAATGACGGCCTTGGGAAGCAGTCGATGTACACCAGGCTTCAAGGGTCCAGAATGCGTCACAGGGCTCGAGCTTCGAACAGACTACAGGGGTATGTCAAACGGCTCAATGCTCCTCCAAGGTACTCTGAGGACTTCTGGAAAGGGGTGTCGCGCCACTGCAGCGTTCGGCTAGTCACCGATTTTGGCGATTCTCCCTGCCCAATCGATCGAGTCTGTGCCCCTGGTAGATTATTCCAGGATGCCGCTGGCGTTGGTGTGCTCTAACCGTGCTGGCGTATCCACCGCGTAGCCTCGGCGAACCAGGTAACAAAAGAGTAGTAGGGCGTTGGCAGCTGGCGATAGTGGGTGTTCTGGACGGTCAACCAATCAGTAATAATATTGATGGTCGTTTTGATGGTCAAGAAAGTCTCGCGCATAAAAAAGCCCATATAATCATGGGCTTAAGTGATCTGTGTGGCGGAGGGACAGGGATTCGAACCCTGGATAGGCTATTAACCTATGCCGGTTTTCAAGACCGGTGCATTCAACCGCTCTGCCATCCCTCCGCGGCGTAGTTTACGGAATATAGAGCTTGATGTTAAGAGCCGCTGAAGAAGATTTTAGAATCGGTTAGGCTTTGAGCATGACGGAAATATTTTTGATGTTGCTCTTAGGGCTTTTTGTACTGTTATGGCAGTCTGCGGCGAAGAGTAAAGAATTTGCAATGATCATTGCAGCGCGGGAATGCAAAAAAAAAGATTTGCAGCTACTCGATCAGACGGTAGTTCGCCATGCGATGCGTCTCGGGCGGGATGCTTCTGGCTGGCCTGCTGTGTGGCGACAGTACCGCTTTGATTACACTGATAACGGGCAGAACCGTGCTCAAGGGCAGTTCGTGCTTTGCGGGCAGCGGTTGGTTCAGGTCGATCTTGCTTCAGAGCAGATCATCATTCATTGAAGCCGTTAGCGCTCATCCTCGAGCAGACTTCGGTAAGTCTTTAAGTGCATGAGGGCTTCATCGTGCTTGCCCAGTAACTCGAAGAGCCGTGATAAATTGTAATGCGCGTCAGCAAATTCGTCCGCTAGCTGATAGGCGGCAATGGCATCCTCGAGGCGTTGCAAATCCTCTAACAGCGTTCCCAAGTTGAAGGCTGCAAGGACGTTGTCCGGCTCAATGTCCAGCGCTGCTCGGTAGTGTTTCTCGGCGAGCCCAGCCTCCTGCTTTTCCTGCAAGATGCGACCCAGATTTACATGGGCATCTGCGTGGTAGGGGTCAAGCTCGAGGGCACGGCGATAGGCAGCTGGTGCATCATCAGGGCTCACCGCCTCGAGGTCCACCCCAAGGTCAAACCAGTCGTCGCTTGATAGCTGCTCGTTGCCACCTGTTTTGAGCTCGCGCTTTGTAAGCTTTGCGACTACAGCAGGGTTGGTTGTTAGGTCAAAATTCAGCAGCAGTTGCCCATTTTCGGCATTAAAGATTTGGTTATCCTCTCTGACAATGACGTCGTTGCCTTCGCTCGACAATCTCAACGAGCTTAGTGGGCGGTTAGACGGCAGCTGCTTCTTGATGCGTGATAACGCTCGGTTGAGCCGGCTCTTACGGACACCCTCTTGAATGAGCTCTTTAGCAGTGCGTAGGATTAAAATATCTTGGAAAGAAAATTGGTATTGAGCCATAGAACGGTCAGGCTCTAAAACCCCTGCTCGGGTCAGCTCCCAGATGGTTTCGCGGGGCAGATCGACCAGTTCCGCGACTTCTTTAGTGGAATATCCGGTCATGAATAATGTGTAGCCTGCCACCACCAAATCTGTTTATTAAGGCTACCTTTATTCGGCTGGTTTTGCCTAGCTTTATTTCTATTTTGATCAATCAAAATCTGCGCTGACCCGCTACTGAAAGCGTTTGATGAGATCTTTCGCAATCACGGTCTGCTGAATTTGCGAAGTGCCCTCGTAGATCCGAAACAAGCGCACGTCGCGGTAAAACCGTTCTATGCCGTAGTCCTCGATGTAGCCAGCGCCACCGAATATCTGCACAGCGCGGTCTGCGACCCGGCCAACCATTTCGGTTGCAAATAATTTACAGCTTGCTGCAACGGCAGCGACCGCTTCGCCAGCATCCCGCCGACGAGCAGTCTCAGAGACCATGCAGGCGGCGGCATACATCTCGGTTTGGCTATCTGCCAACATCGCTTGCACCAGCTGGAAGTCGGCAATGGGCTGATTAAATTGTTTTCGCTCAATGGCATAGCGGGTCGCGTCCTCGATGAGACGCTCTGCGACACCAACGCTGATGGCGCTGATGTGTAAGCGGCCCTTATCGAGCACTTTCATTGCGGTGATAAACCCAACGTTTTCTTTGCCGCCAACCAGATTTTCAGCAGGCACTCGAACATCGTCAAAGATGACGTCACAGACCGGTGCACCTTGTTGGCCCATCTTGCGATAGGGTTGCCCCAGAGAAACGCCGTCGGTGCTTCGGTCAATGAGAAACGCAGAAACACCGCGGGCGCCAGAAATCGAGGGGTCAGTGCGCGCAAATACGGTGAACAAGTCTGCCCATGGCGCATTGGTGATGTAGCGTTTGGTGCCATTGATCACGTACTCATCGCCATCTTTGATGGCGGTGGTGCGCACAGATGCTGCATCTGATCCTGCCTCGGGTTCACTCAAGCAAAAGGATCCTACAATCTCACCGGTGGCCATTTTAGGCAGGTAGTATTGTTTTTGAGCTTCGGTTCCATCAATTACCAAAGACTGCGATCCGATGCCGACGTTGGTACCGAACGCGCTGCGAAATGCCGGGGACGTTCGCCCAAAAACCCGCGCAACGGCGACTTCTTCCTGCATGTTCAGGCCCAAGCCTCCGTATTCGATGGGGATGGTCAGCCCAAACAGACCGAGAGCTTTCATTTCATCAACAATGGCCTTGGGAATCCGATCGTCAGTTGCGATTTGTGACTCAAGCGGTCTTAAGCGCTCGGTCACGAAGCGGGAAAGCGTATCGAGTAGTTGTTGCAATGTGTCTGAATCGAGAGCCATCAGATCTCCTTATAAGCGCAGGATCCCTAGGAGCTGATCCTAGGAGGGACTATAATGCGCCAATTGTACGGGGCCGACCGTGAGAAAGAAAACGAACGGGCCTCTTCAGATGTTTTGCTAAACCAGGAGCCGTTATGCCTTCGTTCAAATGGGATGATCCGTTTTTCTTGGATGATCAGTTAACCGAGGAAGAAGTCCTCATTCGTGATACTGCCAGGGACTACGCGCAGGAAAAGCTGCAAA
>Ga0213863_10001141_pt1 | contig 19721 bp, 17 predicted proteins | sample PICome_8_FD_160128 | JGI IMG/M metagenome (GOLD analysis project Ga0213863, IMG submission 160128) | Coastal seawater microbial communities near Pivers Island, North Carolina, United States - PICO497 | ecosystem: Environmental > Aquatic > Marine > Coastal | place: USA: North Carolina... | reverse complement strand
AAGGCGGCTGCTGGCTCCGAGCACGGAGGTGTATTCGGCGCTGGAGTGAAAATCGAATCTTCCGCTATTACCGCTCTGATCGAAGTGGACTTCACGACCCTCCAAGATCTTGAGTTCCGGTCAACCTCTACTACCGGCTTCGAATGCGGGTTCCGCAGCACACAGTGTAAGGGTGTCACAGTCGAAAGGTGCCTGTCTTACGGGCCGCGAGCTTTCCACTACCTCAGCATGGATGAATCGACATCTTTCTCTGAGGCAACCGTGTTCGATAGTTGTGTTGCCGAGATCGCCAACATCGCCGCGACGGATGGCTCCTGTTTCCGGATTCAGCACACCCCCTTCACGGACAACTATGTAAAGATCCGAAACTGTACCATGCTTGGAGACCGTGGCGTAACTGCTAGTTACGCAGGTATCCAACTTCGGAATATTTCTGGTAACTTGTGGCTCGACACACACAACTGCTTGTTCGCACACGGTACGGATGTTCAGTGGGACGGGGCGTCCCCGCAGCCCACGCGAGTCCTTACGGTCTCCGGCAACGTGGCAGAGACCATTCTGGATGAGTTTACTACGAGTGGGATGGCGGGTGCCCAGGCGTGGACCTTCTCCACGAACACCGCAGCGGCCTCCACCGGCTCCCAGGTGATCTGGGATGACACCACCGGAGAGCTGCACGATGTCGCGGGTAACGATGCTTGGCATTATCTTACTGATCTAACTAACGCTCCTGCTATATCCATTGATGATATTACTAGAGACGCCTCTGGGTTCAACCCTGGAGCTTTTGAAGAGTCGGCAGGAGATCTCTTACCTTCTCAAGTAACAACAGGAACTCCTGTTAGTGGATCAATAAACGTACCCTTAGACCAAGACCTTTCTTGGGCTTCTGCTACAGGAGCTTCGGGTTATGATATATATTTTGGTGTAGGAACCCCCAGTTCACTAGTCTCTGCGGATCAGGTAGGGTTAACATACGACCCAGGAACTTTATTAGTTGACACAACTTACGCTTGGAGGGTAGACAGTAAGAATGTTGCGGGAACCACTTCAGGCATTGAACTTACATTCACTACTGTTCCAGCACCTCCGTCTCAAATAACTACCGGAACCCCTCTTAGTGGAGCTACAACAGTACCGCTAGATCAAGCTCTATTGTGGGATACTGCGACAGGAGCTTCAGGTTACGATGTATACTTTGGTACGACCACTTCACCTGCTTTAGTTTCCGCTGATCAAGCTGGACTCAGTTATGATCCAGGAACTCTAACTGAGGGTACAACGTATTACTGGGCAGTCAACAGTAAGAATGCTGGCGGTGTAACCTCTGGAATAGAGTTCTCCTTTACTACTGCGTTCCTTCCTGATGCGGTAACTACAGGTACTCCTGTTAGTGGATCAGTAAACGTACCACTAGAGCAAGATCTTTCTTGGGCTTCTGCTACAAACGCTTCTGGATATGATGTATACTTCGGTACAAGCACCAGTCCTCCTTTAGTCTCTGCGGATCAGGTAGGGTTAACTTATGACCCTGGCACTTTAGCTACAGATACAACGTATTACTGGGTAGTAAACTCTAAAAGTTTAGCTGGAACTACCTCTGGCACGGAACTCTCATTCACTACAGTACCAGCCCCTCCTTCTCAAGTAACAACTGGAACACCTGCTAGTGGTGCTATAAACGTATCACTAGAGCAAGATCTTTCTTGGTCTACTGCGACAGGAGCTTCAGGTTACGATGTATACTTTGGGGTAGGGACTCCTAGTTCTTTAGTCTCTGAGGATCAAGTAGGGTTGACCTACGATCCGGGTACTTTAGCCGAGGATACCACTTATGCGTGGAGGGTAGACAGTAAGAATGTTGGAGGTACTACAACTGGCGTTGAGTTTACCTTTACTACCTTACCTCCTTTCCCTGATCAAGTAACAACAGGAACTCCTGTTAGTGGAGCTACAGAAGTACCACTAGAGCAAGATCTTTCTTGGGCTTCTGCTACAGGAGCCTCAGGTTACGATGTATATTTCGGTACAAGCACCAGTCCTCCTTTAGTCTCTGCGGATCAAACGGGACTAACTTATGATCCAGGAACTCTAACTGAGGGTACAACGTATTATTGGGCGGTTAATAGTAAGAATGCTGCTGGAACAACCTCTGGAGTTGAGTTCACCTTTACTACTGTGTTCCTTCCTGACGCAGTAACTACAGGTACTCCTGTTAGTGGTGCTGTTGATGTTTCTATTGAGCAAGATCTTTATTGGCCTTCTGCTACTAATGCCGATACTTACAACGTATACTTCGGAACCAGTCCTTCACCTTCATTAGCGGTTAGTGCTCAGGCTGGACTGACCTACGATCCTGGAACTCTTAGTAATGACACTCTTTATTACTGGCGTGTAGATACAGAAAATGAGGCAGGGGTAACTACGGGAACTGAGTTTACCTTTACTACTGTTATATTAGCACCTGATCAAGTAGGTTCTCCTTCTCCTCCTAACGGAGCAGTGGGTCAACTTAACACAGTAAATGTTTCTTGGTCCTCTGCTGCTAGGGCTACTGGTTATGATGTTTATTTTGGTACTGCTCCTGGGTCCCTTACTAAGGTCTCTGACAATCAAGTAGGCTTGACCTTTAATCCTGGTATTCTAGACTTTCAAACTCAATACTTTTGGCGTGTAGATTCTGTAAACGTAGGAGGCACTACTACAGGTGTGGTGTACTCCTTTACTACCCTTACACCATTTCCTAACGCGGTAATTACCGGTACTCCTTCTAATGAAGCAACAGGTGTATCTCTTTCTAAAAAGCTTTCTTGGGATGCTGCTGCTTATGCAAATACTTACAACGTATACTTCGGAGCTACTCCTTCACCTTCATTAGCGGTTAGTGCTCAGGCTGGATTGAGCTACGACCCAGGCACCTTATCTCCCACTACGACATACTACTGGCGTGTGGATACAGAAAATGCTACAGGAACTACTACGGGAACTTCGTTCAGCTTTACCACAGGTGTTTTTACTCCTAGCGATCCTCCCACTGAGTATGTTATTGTAGGAGACCTTTCATACAATCCTGATATAGTTAGCCGTAGTCGTAGATGGGATACTAGAGAAGGAGATATTAGAGAGCGAGTGTTTAAGATGACTCAAGCTCAGCATAATATTTCGCATGTATATAAGGATTCTCTAAGAAGTATGATTGTATCTTTCAATGATATTATTACTATTGATGATGAACAAAAAACAAAAGAGGTAAAAGTCTACCACGCTAACGCAGAGAGGGCAATTGCCAAGCTGACACAAGAAAACAATATACTTCTACCTATTATATCAATCTCACAGACAGTGAGTCAAGAAGATTCTGATCGGCGTCGTTACGAGAGTGTGCTTGTACACGATAAGTATTGGGATGCGGAAGAAGGTAGGGCAAAGCGTATTGTTTCTTTAGCTCCTACCGCTACTAACATAGATTATCAGATAAATATTTGGTGTAAGTATATGTCTGATATGGACCAGATTATCGAGCAGATTCGTCTAAAGTTTAATCCTGAAATGAACGTACCCACTCAAAGGTCTACTCTTGCCAAGGCTATGCTTGGTAGCGAAGAGGATGTAGGTTCTCTTGTTGCTCAAGATAAACAGGATAGGATACTACAAAAGTCCTTTTCTGTAACGCTCCGAACTTATGTTGAAAACCCTAAGTTTTTACTTACTAGTACTGGGGAGATTGAAAGGTTTATTATAGAAACTGATAGCTAATGAGTATAAAAATTGTCACAGAAGCTACTCCGTCAACGTGCGGACACTTCCATACAGGATCTAGTAAAGTATTTGTGGGAGGGTTAGGTGTTAGTAGGGTGGAGGCCGACTCTGCTGGAGGGTTAATTATTGGCCCAGGGTCCCAGAACGTATTTGTAGAAGGGTTCAAAGCAAGTGTTACTGGTGACGCTATCTCTACTCACGGACCTGATGCTCATTCTGGATCTAGAACGGTGGGCTTTGGTGAGGCGTATGCTGGCACTGGTTTTGCCGGGGATACTAATAGTACTGGTTTCGCACCTAAGCCGGACATACGCACTATCTCTTTCATTACTAATTATGATCCTAATCTTATTACAGGGAGGATACAACTAAATACTTCTGGTCAACCTACATGGCCCGTCACTAATATATTCGAGGCATGTAGGTACTGTAACCCCGGTAATAATGGCACTACAAACCCTATTTGTGTTGGGATTGATGATCCTGCTCCTCCCAATGTAGTTTTTTCAACTACTGTCAAAAATGTAGGGCAAGCTACGTCGCAAGAGTTCTCTATAGGTTTTTGGAAATTTGATGGAGACGTAAACGAGGCCCCAGAAGAAGCAGTTTTGACCATAGATTCAGCAGAAAGCTTCTACCCTTCAGCTAGACTACAAGACGAGTTTAGAGTACCTGCGCTTTTTCCTGGAGAAGAGCACTCAGTATCCTTTGAATGGTCTGAAGTATACAGACCGGGTAATGACTATGCTTTTGGTATTTACGCTGATATTAGAGGAGAGGCAACAGAACCTGACGAAAAGAACAGTGCTTCTACAATAATTATTAGTTGCCGTTCTGGTTGCTAAATAAGTTTTCTTTTTAGAAGATTACATAACTACATATATTGAAGGAGGATGACTATGAAAGTAGTAAAAAATGACAGCCTACAGGCTTTTTCTGTGTTTTTTTTGACCGAGAAGGGAACTAAGGAGAAGTTGATGGCACCGGGGGAAAGCATCGTAGTTCCTGAACGATACATTACGGAGCAAGTAAAGACGCTCCACCGCAGGAGAATATTCAAAATCTCAAACGCTTGAGGATAAAATAACATGGCAAATTTCGTAAGCCCCGGTGTCTACACCATAGAAAAGGACATTTCTGATTACACTCCTTCGATTAACACCTCTATCGTAGGTTTAGTAGGTTTCGCTGACAAAGGCCCTGTAGATAAGGCAACTCTGATTACTTCTCAGAACAACCTTATTCGCACCTTTGGCGCTCCTACTGAAAACATCCCCGGACAAGCACTAGAGGGTGCTATTGAAATCCTCGAAGCTACCAGTCAGATGTATTTTGTACGCACCACTGCATCTGATTCTGCTGATGCTTCTGCTACTGTTTCTATGGGCTCTTGTCCTTCTTTTATGGTATCTGGAAACGCTACTGGTGCTGACGCATGGGGAGTTAGTCGCCCACTAAAGTTACGAATTCAGGTTAGGGACGACGCTGGAACCGCTAAGTTTGCTGACAACGGAGGTCTTGGTCGAGATTTTGTTATCAACAAACCGGATGCGGTTAGTCAGTCCGCTGCTCTCCGATCAGTAATCGGAGGAGGTATTGACTCCGATCTAGTAGGGGTTGTAGATGATTCCTCTCTGGACAATTCAGGTGTTGTTCATGGTTCTTTCGCAGGACACACAGCTTCCTTGTCGGTAACAGCTTATGATAATGACACGGATCTAGGGGTTTCCTGCCTAAACTACATAGACTCAGCTACGGGTGCTGTTGCTGGGGAAGAAGCTTCTGCTATCACGGTGTTCGGATCTTCTTTCGCCACTACGGGAGCTTCTAGTGTAGCGTATCTTCTTGAGTCCATATACCCTGGTGCTGGTTACAACGGTGGCATAAAGAGCAACGGTGATCTAAGTGGAAACAGTATTACGTTGTCTCCTCTTGGAGGATCTAACTTCACCGTACAGGTAAATGAGGAAGGCAATGCCATCGAGAACTTCAAAGGGTCTTTCGTTGCTTCTGGAGCTTTCCTTGAAGACGTTATAAACACTGGAGTCACTAACCTAAAGTCTTCTATTGTAAAAGGAAATATTGTTGTGGAAGATGCTGACGCATCAGTAACTAAGATTCCTACCTTTTACGGTACTCTAGCAAACCTTATTGGTGCTGGTGATACCAAAGTTACAACTCGTATCAATACTCCTGATGGGTCTAACGCTGATGGTGTTTATAGCTTAGTAGCTACTTCCTTTTCTAACAGCCGAACAGGTCGAATGGTAAAACTTGTTGGGGATGCAGGAATCAATCTAGCTGGCGGCGATTCAGGGTTTGGAACCACGGAAAATGATCGTGCTACTGCTCTTATAGGTGACGCTTCTGTAGATCCTAAGACGGGTATGCAAGCCTTAGATGACCGTATATTAAACATCGGCATGGCCCTTGTCCCTGGTATTGCTACTGAGAGCGTACAGAACGCTCTTGTGACGCTTGCTGAGGGAACGCAGGACTTCCTTGCTCTGGTTGCTCCCCCTTACGCTGTAGGTACTGTACAAGATGCCATAGATTGGACTAATGGCAGGGCTGCTACTACGGGGTCTCGCACTTCTGCAATCAACTCCTCCTACGCCGCTGTTCACTGGCCTTGGGTGAAAGTATTTAGTACTTTTGATGGTGTAGATCGTTGGTATGATCCTAGCATTTTCGCTGCTCGTCAAATGGCCTTTACTGATGGTGTATCTGATAGCTGGTTTGCTCCCGCTGGATTCCGCAGAGGCCGTCTAACTAAGCCTACCGAGACAGAAGTTAAGCTCAACCAAGGTGATCGTGACAGTCTTTATAGTGGAGGTAACTGTGTCAACCCAATAGTTGCCTTCCCTCAACAAGGAATCACTATCTTCGGACAACGCACTACGCAGCGAGCGCCTACGGCTCTTGATCGTATCAATGTTCGACGACTAATGATTTACATTCGTAAAATCATCCTACTATCTACTCAAAGATTTGTCTTTGAGCCTAATGACGAGTTTACCTGGGCGGAAATTGAGGGTGTACTAAACCCGTTCCTTGATGACATCCGTCGTCGTCGAGGCATTACTGAGTTCCGAGTGGTTTGTGACGAGACGACTAACACTCCCGTCCGTGTTGACCGTAACGAGCTTTGGACTAAGGTTCTTATCAAGCCCACCAAAACGGCAGAGATCCTTGTCTTTGAACTAAACCTGACCAACCAGTCAGCACAACTAGGAACCCTTTGAGGTAAATAAAAATGGCATCATCATATTATAAGGAAAAGTACGGAAGAGAATTCACGCCTGGGCAGGGACTTCCTACTGTAAGTACTGATTTAGATTCAGTACGGGCATATCAGTTCGAGATTCATTTCTTTGGACTTCCTGAGGATATAACTGACTCAACGGATCTTTCTCTTGCTGCGAAGCGAGTCTCTGGTCTTGAGATGAAGAACGACGTTATCCAGGTTGACCGTGTAAACGACAAGCTATACTATCCCGGTAAAACCACTCCTGGCGAACTTGTTGTAGATTTTGACAACCTTTATTTAAAAGAGACCGCCTCTGATCTCTTCCGTTACTTCCGTCATACTTACGATCCGATTACAGGTGAACTATCTAAGACGGCTGCTCCTGGTGGTTCTGGAACTACCTTCAAGGCAGACAAAGTAGAGATTGTTATGCTTGATAATACTCTTGTACCTCATAGCACTATTGAGCTTTACGGTGTGTTCCCGACTGCTTGGTCTGCTTCTGAGTTTAATTACTCAACCAATCAGTTCCATCAGCTTACGGTCAACTTCAGGTACGACTTTATGAACACGTATAACTACTCAAACCCTAGCTGATTTTATAAAATAGGTTACCTAGCAGTCCTGTCCTTTACCTGTGTGGGCGGGGCTGCTTTTTCACTATAATAGGATATGGATTACTTTTCAGAATTGCTTACTAGCTTTGAAAGTCTAAAAAAGAGGACATATAAGCTTACTTTCATTAATGAGGCAGATGCGAAAGAACCTGATCCTCCTGCTGATCCTAAAACCCTACAAGCTGCCATCGGCATTGTAAAGCAAGGTTTAGGAAGTGCTCCTCAAGCACAAGATGCTGCTGGAGGTATGGCGCTCCAAGACACGGCGGGGAATCAGACTAATGTAAAAGTATTTAGCAAAACATTAGGTTCAGGAGAAGTGGCTTCCTACTTATTTTTCTCAAAAGGTAAGGGTCCTCCTTCTATCTATAAGGCAATTTCTAATGGGGTAGAAAACACAGAAGTTATAAATGCCGCTGCTGAGGTATTAGCTAAAGGTGCGGCTAAGTCGTCGAAGGAGGATGCTGCTGCTGTTGATGCAGAAGTCTCAGCAGCACAATCTAAGGCACAAGCAGAAGCAGATATAAAAGAAAAACGTAAAGAGATAGACGGCATCATAGAAACAAACAACCGCCCAGACTGTAAAAGGGTTGGTGTGATTATGAGTCGCATCCAGAAGGCGTTAGAAAAAGCTAAGGTAAGTCCTCGTAGGCACGGGACTAAAGGCTTATCTGGTGTAAGGGTTAAAGAACTGATGCTTACCTATACAGATCGCCTCACTACAGGAATTCAGCTTGAAGTAGAGGATGTTGCTTCAGGAAAGACGCGCCCTGTACCTGTAGATGCTAATACAGCGGAAGAGTGTGCTCAGAGTCTTGCTAATTTCTTTCACATTCTAGAGGCTGATCCTGACGACGAAAATCAATTGTGTGAAAAAAGCACTAAGTCTGTGTCCATGTACAAAGGCGAATTAGTAGCCATGAATAAGGACGGAAGCGACGGTATTGTCGTAACCAAGAACAAAAATCTACACGTTGCTATAAAAAGCTCTATGGAGCTTTATGAGAAGCTTTGCGGTACTAAAGAAGATGATTGGGGTAAGCTCACCTCCAACATAGTGGCTACAAACACTAAAAATGCTGTTAAAGGAACTTTCTTTGAGACTCTTATCCACGCTACAGTACTGGCTAATAAAGAAGGTATAAAAGCAGCAGCTTCCATGCTTCTAGAAGAGATCGTTAAAAATAAAGAAGTTCTAGAAGCCATCCTCGACGGAAGGGATCCTTATTCTGGAGAAACCCTGAATGAGTTTTACGAGAAAAGTGTCCAGTCTGATTTACTAGGTAAGCTAAAAACTAGCGCAAAAGTATTAGCATACATTAAGCAAGAAATGGCGTTGTTTTTTAAATTTTCTAAGTTTATGGACGCTGACGATATGTATCGCAGTTCTAAAGGAAGTACTACAGGTGGACGAGAGGATGTTTATTTCCTGTATGACGACTGCGGTAAAGCGGAAAAAAAAGCTAAGGCCGTCGGTTCAGAAGTAAAAGAAATAGAAGGTAGGTGTGGAGTGGGTCTTGGCCTGAAGAGATCTGAAAAGGGCGGCAAAGTAAAAGGTGGTGAACTAGGGTCAATACAAAGACTCGTTGATCTTGCTATTAAAAACCACATGGACAAAGACATTGAGCCTGGGTTTTATAAAAAAGCAGATGATTTGGTTTTCGATGGAGACATGGACCGTAAACAACGAGCCCAACAAATTATACAAGACACTGAGGATAAAGTTGCCTCAGTAGTAGGTCTTCTAGGTAAAGCTAAAACATATAAGGACTCTGATGGAAATGAGTTTACTACTAACCCTTCTGAGATTGGAAAGAATATGATTAATCAGATTTCAGAACTATTAGGCCCAGAAGCACTTGAACAATCTCCTTTAGCGGAAATCCTATACGATGTTGATGAAAAAGGAAACAGGACACCTGTAGACCTCTCTGGGGACGATGAAGTACAGGAGGAGAACCGACTTCGTGTAGCTGAAGCTGTAGGTAGGCTAGTAAGGTTCGACCTGTACCGTAAGGGACTTGAAAGCGATAAAGAAGCCACCAGTGATGCATTAAAGTACCAAGCATTCCTTACTGGAGGAAACGCTAGAGACATGGCTCAGTTCGTTGGGGCAGATTCTGGTGATGTTAAAGTATTTGCTCAAAATGAGTGCTTAACTTCTGCCTTTAAAGATGGGTCTGTAGAGGTAGATGGACAAGGAATTAAATTTACTGGTAAGGACGGTACTGAGGTTCGATGGTCACAGGAACGGACCAAGACTTCTAGTGGGCCTCAAACCAGATCAGTCCTCAGTATGGGTAAAGACGCCATAGCGAAGCATTCTTCTGGAGATTACTCTGTAGATATACAGAAAGAAGAAAAGGGAAAGATTGACGATGCGTTTGAAGTTCTACTTAAGAGCCAGATTGCCTTACTAGAAGGCTTATTACTCAATAAAGCCACGTAGAATCTTCTTCTAACAATAAATCCTTTAGATAATAAATATTGTATTGTTTATTTTCTTTGTGGATAGATACGTAGTTATTAGATATGAACAAGGTATTAGAGGGTACTACGGCTAGAATTTCACGCCTATCTTGTTTAAATATCAACATCGGTTCTTTTCCACTACGACCAGCATCCTTGACCGCTTGTTCGATGAACCCCCAGAAGGTGCTTTTGTGGTTGAACAAACTATACAGGTCTTCATCGTTGTACCCTTTCTTACATTCGATACAATAACGGAAGTTTGCTGGCGTAATCAGGTCTCCGTGAATCTGTAGGTGATCAGGAAGAGCGTGTGTTGTAGCGAACGCTCCCGACCCAGGAGTCCTGCTGAATTCTTTAGTGTTGAACCTTTTGTTTAGGTCAGTAGCTATCTTACGCTCAAAGGTTGAGCCTTTAGCTCTTGAATTCTTCTTTTTCTTCTTCCTTAGCGGAGAAAGGTCGAAATTATCTTCCATAATGTACTATTATAGTTCGTTATGAGTACAACAAGTGAAGGACTCAATTTCGATCTATCTAAATGGAGGCTGCGCTCTGAAATGCGTAGTCGTAAACGTATGAAAATTACTTTGAAGCTATCAGCAGAACAGTCTGAGGCAGTAAATAACTTTATGGGTGTCGTAAAACCAGACGATGTATCCACCGACGATTTCTTTATGACTATGTTCTACCGTGGACTACAGGAAACTCACAATGATCTTCTGGGTATGACCCAGAAGTTTGCTGAAGAGAACGCGGAGGAACTCGCAGCCTCAGGTATCGAGGTTATCGAGGACCCAGAGGGAGGGGTGCGTCTAACCTCTTCAGAAAGTACGGAAGATGTCTCTGAACGCCTTGGCGATCCAGAAGAGTGATGTTCCAACTAGAGTTTCTTACTAAAGAGCACGATCTAAATAAGATAATCGGTCTTCAAAAAAGAAAGAAGAACAATCTTAGCATCCTGTTTATTAGTGAATGGTGTGAGTTTACTGACGTACTGATTTCTTCTTTAAAAAATACATATGGTGATTCTGATACAGGAGAAGTTCTTTATGTGGTAAACTCCTTTGATATGCCTCATTCATTTGTAATTTATGGAAGCACTAAAGTGCCTCACCTAGTTAGGTTGAGGAAAGATAAAGTTAGGAGTGAGTTTTACTTGCCTAACATTTATAAGCAACTAAAAGTTTCTTGATAGAAAGGGGATTTTATTCTAAATCCCCTTTCTTTATTTCTATGTATGCGTTGATCTTCTCTTGATACTTTTTCTCCTTTCTCCACATTAGCTTCAAATGATTGAGTATGATGGTTGTAAAGTAGTTGAACGCTTTGCCTTTGTTGGAGTCAAACTTAGGAACAGTTTTTAGTATTAAAGTAAAGCACTCTTGCTTAGCATCATTAGGGTCTACCTGAAACTTAAAAGATTCTATTATATTTTTTATAAGCAAGCCAAAAATAGAAATCAAATCTTCTTCGTATTTTTTAGGATCACTTTGGTATAATAGAATGATAGCCTCTAGGTTATCGTTGTCTATGTAATGCCCTTTCTTCTTCATAATCTATTATAGTACATGTCTTTCGATCTTAATGACCTTTACGCAGGGTCTAAAATGTGCGATCAAAACCCTCTTTGTACTGGGTGTGGTATCCTCACTAAAAGTAAAGCCATGCATAGTGTTATGGACTACAAGGAGAAGAGTGAGGCGAAGGTCCTCTTCCTCTCCGATTCCTTAGCGTTCCAGCACGGAGAAGGTAGGGCCTTCAAAAACAAGGACCTACAATTTTTAAAGGATCAGTTTCCTGGTGGAGCGTTTGAGACTGCTGCTGCGGTGAAGTGTACGGATGTGAGGGAGGCAGACATGAAGACAGCGGATATCAAGATTTGTCGTCAGCATATCCAAGCAACCATTGATACTATCAAACCTCGTCTTGTCTTTGCGTGCGGTAATCTAGCCATGAAGATGATCATCAAAAAATCTGGCATTACAACTAAGAGGGGAAAAGCTTTTGATTTTGAGACGGAGGCTGGACATAAGTGTACTGTTATTCCTGTCTTCCACCCTTACATGGTTCAAAAAGAACCCGCTCACCTGTCTCTGTTCCAGAACGATCTACGTAACGGGTACGAGATGTATGTGCTAAACCGCCGTAGTGAAGGTAACTTCAAGTACGAGGCTATCGTTCGTATTGAGGACCTAATTAAGTTGACGGAAGAACTAGAAAGTACCACTGACGTTCTGGCTATGGATACGGAGACTACGGGGCTAAACTTTAGAACGGATAAAATCATGACATTATCCATCACCAGCCCCAAAGGAACATGGGTTATTCCTCTAGATCATAAAGACAGCCCCTTCCAGAAGGGGAAGGAGCACTACGCTAAGGTGTGGGGATGTATTCGTAAGATCATGCAGAACCCCAATAATAGAAAAGTCTGGCATAACGCTAAATTCGACCTGCACTTCCTTCTATCATACGGAGTGTCCGTGAAGAACGTATGGGACACTAAGATCATGCACCACCTGCTTGATGAGAACATGCCCAAGGGCCTGATGGACCTTACCAAACTTTACTTTGCCTCTGAACTGGAGAACCTATGACACTAGAAGAAATGAAGGCTGAATTTGAAGAAGCCGAGGCTGATTACATTAGGCTTAAACTGGAATATGAGCAAGTGCAGGTGAATTTCGCAAGGACTGAGTTCGATCATCGTAAAGCCATGAAGCGTTACTTCTCTGCCCGATATAATTATGACAAGGCCAAAAATGGCATCTTCCTGGACATCTAATGCTTACGATCAGTAACCCTAAAACCTTCGATTGGGCCAACATGGATCTGGGTGATTGTATGGAAGGCAACGCTGCCGACACCTACTTCACCTTGAAGCTTTACGATCTGGTTATGGAGCGCCTTGATGAAAGGGCTATCAAGTTGCTAGAGTTTGTTCTTATGCCTAGCTTGGAAAACTTCGCGGAGATGGAGTGGGTAGGTTTAGACGTTGATCGCAGTGCTCTTGAACTAGTAGGACGCCAACTAAAAGGTGAGTCTATGAATCAGGAGGATATATTGTTGGGATGTAAGGGAGTAACTACTGCTGATAATATGTCCTCTAATACTGACCTGCAACACGTACTGTACCTCAGAGAGGGGGCTATGGAGTTATATCCTCCTGATCGAACCGATAAAGGCACACCCTCTGTGTCTGCGCCTACCCTAAAAGTACTTTTGGAACAAATTAATCAGGAGCTAGAGAGTCGTGGGTAGATGGAATCACAGGGATGAGGGTAAGAGAATCTCCAAGGCTGTTATCTCAGAGAAGAGTACTGAAGACCTTCAAGAGGCTAAGAAGTTTATTGAGGGTTTGTTGTCTTTGAGGAAAGCAGAGAAACTATCTAAGACTTATGTTACGGGAACAACTAACGCTATTGCGTATAACGAGACGGATAAAGTATTCGTAGATTTCCGGTTTGATGGAACGGCTACTGGCCGTCTGTCTTGTGCGTCCTACAACGCACAGAAGCCTATGGGTGTGTCGTTTCACACTCTACCGCGTGAGACGGAGAACAACATCCGTGACCTGTTTGTAGCACCCAAGGGATGGGACTTCCTTGCGGCGGACTATAAGGCGATGGAACTACGGGTCTTGGCCCATATTGCCAGTGAGTTTCAAATGCAAAAAGCATTCCGTGAGGGCGCTGACCTTCACACTTACACTGCCCAGCTACTGTTCGAGAAGCAGGAGATCACCAAGGAGGAGCGACAGATTGCCAAGGCTGTCTCCTTCCTTATTGTGTATGGTGGTGGTGCCTTCAACCTAGCGGAGACGGTAGGTATTTCCATGAAGCGAGCGGAGAAGATCATTGAGAAGTACCAGCACGTTTATCCTGGAATCTTTACGTATATGGATCGAGTGAATAAGCTTATTCTCTCTAACCATGAGGCATATACTATCTTTGGACGTACACGTAAGCTGCCTAACGTAACTAGCCATGACAGGGCTACACGGGATAGAGCCCTTCGACAAGGACTAAACTTCACCATCCAGTCTACGGCATCTGACATCCTACTGTGTGCTCTACTGGGTATCTTCGAGGACTTCCGTAAGGAAGGCATGGAGGCTAGACCTGTAGCTACCGTCCACGACTCAATTGAGGTTGTTTGTCCCAAAGAAGAGTCTAAAAAGGCATTAGAGATCGTCTATCATAATATGGTTGAGTATCCCGTCATCAAAAAGGTGTTCGGGTTTGAGTTCGCAATCCCTTTTGGGGCTGACCTAGAGATTGGCTCTTCGTTTGGTAATGTACAGCACGTAGAAATTGAAGATGGAAAAGCAAAATATCCTTGATCATGGCTTCATCGAATTGATGAACCACACTCCTGATGGAGACCTACTCGTCGTAAACGCGGCCCGCTGCTCTTTTGATAAGGAGCACAAAGTATTTGATGAAAAAGGGGATACTAGGTTGATTAATTACCTAGCCCGTGAGAAGCATCTGCTGCCCTTCAGGCATCCGAATGTTACATTTAGGATGCATATGCCGCTGTTCGTCGCCCGTCAATTGGGGAAGAGCCAAGTCGGGTTTTCGTGGAGTGAGGTGTCTAGAAGGTATATTAAAGGAGAGCCTGAGTTTTATACTCCTAAAACAATTAGAGCTAAAGCAGATAATGTCAAGCAAGGGTCTTCTGATGAGAAACATTGGAATAATACTTATCTGAAGATGGATATGAAAAGCCATCAGAAAAAGAGCGTTGATCTGTACAACCAAATGCTGGTACAAGGAGTATGTGCAGAACAAGCAAGAGCAGTCTTACCTCAGTCTATGTATACAACCTGCGTAACTACTGGCACTCTCCTAGGTTGGCATCATCTTTTCACTCAGAGGTCTGACCCTCATACGCAATGGGAGACGCAAAAATACGCTAGGGCTATTGATTTTATACTGAGTCAAGTATACCCTATTAGCTGGGGAGCTTTATGCGAACACTCCTGAAAAAGACGTTAGTAATTGGAGATCTACACTTCAATCACACTCCTCAGGGTCTGCTTGAAGCTCAAAAGAAAACTACTATTAGACTTCTAGAAGAAGGTAAATCTAAGGGATGCGATAAAGTAGTCTTCCTTGGGGACCTGATGATGCATCGCCGCCCTCGACCCAGCGTTCTGTTGGCGTTGAAGGAGGTGGTGGACTGGTGTAGCGATAATTTTGTTTCTACCTATATAATTAGGGGGAATCATGATTCGGAGAATAGGAATGATGATGGAGTTACTGCTCTTTCTCTTCTAAAAGCTCCCAATGTAAACATTATTACTCATACCTTTGAAGACAGCACTTTACCCTACACTTTTATTCCTCATTATGAGGATGAAAAAGTTATTACTCAATGTCTTGGCGAAGCCTCTCCTGGTAATATTGTATTTGGGCATTTCGGTTACGTTGGGTGTCTCAATTCTACTGGGGACGCTGATTTTGGTATTCCTATTGCTTCTTTTAAAAACTTGTCTATTCTTGGACACATTCATAAGCATGGAGGAGAAGGAAATGTCTCAGTCTTGGGAACCCCCTACTCGACCAACTTCGGAGAAGCAGGTAAAGACTGTTGGTATGCAGTTATTGAGGAAGAGAACCTTTCAGTAGATTACTACCCTATTGATTTCGGAGTAAGGCACCTTGTAGTAAATTACAAGGATATAGAAGATAATCTAGACTGGATTAATGATACTCAGTATTTCACTATGCTACGCATCAAAGTACACTCCATATATGATGCTGATGAGGGTATGGCTGATCTAGTTGACAAGTTAGATGTTGCTGGGGTTGAGGTTAAATACGTTCCGTTTACTGATGAGCGCGATGAGTTTATGCCTGAAGTGGGAAAAGTCTCCCTTGAGGTTACTGATGACTTGATTGATTCTTATATCAACAACACTCCTACTAAAATTAATAAGGAACTACTATTAGAGGGCCTAAAGCTTATTCATGAAGATCAAGAGAATAGAAGTAAATAATTTTTACTCCATCAAGGAGGTCAAGTGGGATATCGAGAAGCTGGGGAATGGTCTTGTTCTTATTGAAGGTAAGAATAAAGACACTAACGCATCCAACGGAGCAGGAAAATCAGTACTGATTGAGTCTTTAGTTTGGGGTCTGTTCGGACGCACTATCAGGAAGTCTACTGAGGAAGCCTTAATAAATAACCGTAGCAAGAAGAATTGCACGGTCAAAGTGTTCGTAAATGATCTGATTATTGAGCGTGGCAAGCGTCCTACTACCCTCAAGCTGTGGAAGGGGGAGGAGGAGCTTACGCAGGATAACGGACTAAACACTCAGAACCTGATTGATGAACTACTAGGCACCAACTACAAGGTGTTTTTAGCCTCAACTGTGTTTGGTCAGTCCAACACTACGGAATTCCTTACAGCCTCTCCTGATGATAAGCGAACCATCATAAAGAATTTCCTGAACTTAGATAGCCTTTTTTCTAAGAGAGACTCTGTGAAAGCTTTGAAGTCTGATTACAATCAAGGTAAGAAGGCGTGCGATGCTGTTATCAAGGAGTTAGAAATTAACCAAAAGACCTATCAAACAGAGATCGACATGATTAGCGACTCTCTCCAAAGCATCGACAAGGAGAAGCTGGACTTACTTAGTTCTATGACCTATGACGAGGTAGCCGCTGTAGAGGAGCACAATCGAGAAGTAGCGTGGAAGGTAAAAGATATTGCGTTGCTTATAAAAGGCGAGCAGAGACGCGCACAGAAGCTTGAGAAGGATGCTAAGGCTAAGTCCTGTCCCACTTGTGGTTCTGATATGCAGGAGGGTATGGATCCTGAGGTTATGGACGCTCGTATGGCTGAGTTTGACGCTAAAATTATTGATCTAGGGGTTGAGCTAGAACAGGTTAGCAATACTCATAAGCCTGAGCGTATCAGTTCTAGGGAATATATGAAGTTGCGTGACGCCGCAGCCCAGGATGGTAAGCGAGACTTCCTCCAACGTCAGCACGACAAGGTATCCGAGCGTATCCAAGAGCAGATGGATATGAGGAATGATTTCAATACCAACTACGAGATCATGAAGTTTTGGGAGAAAGCCTTTTCTGAGCAGGGAGTTGTCAAGTATATTATTAGAAATATTCTAGAGTACTTTAATGCTCAGGTCAATTATTATTTGTCTCATTTGACTCACGGAAAGTACACAATACAGTTTGACGAGGCACTCAACGAAACGATAATGACTCGTAAAAACGTCCTTCATTATATTTCTATGAGTGGGGGCGAGAAAAAGAAGGTGTCTCTCTCTGTAATGTTAGGATTACAGGCTTTGCTTAAAGTATCCACTACTGAAGATAGCAACGTAGTTTTCTTTGATGAAATTGCAGAAAGCTTAGACGCTGATGGTATGAATGGACTATATAATCTACTATCAGAACTGAAGAAAGAGCGTACTCTTTTCGTTATTACACACAATACTTACTTAAAATCCCTAATGGGAAATGCTAAGGTCGTTACCGTAACCAAGACCAACGGCACCTCCAAACTAACGGTAAAAAACAAAAATGGCAAACATTCAACTTGATCCTCTTGGACAATCAATTTTCGAGTCTCGTTACGCTTACCCTGGCGAAACTAAGTGGTCTGAGCGAGCTAGGGTAATCGCTAAAACTATTGCATCAGCAGAGCTAGATGTAGACAAGGAGAAGGTTGAGCAGTCGTTTTACTCTGCTATTGGCAGCGGGGACCTTATTCCTGGAGGTCGTATTATTTTTGGTGCTGGCCGTAACCGTGGCCGTCATAATCTGCTCAATTGCTACGTTATCATTCCTGAGGACGACGTAGACAGTATTGGTAAGACGGTTCAGGACATGTATCGCATCTCCTGTGCTGGTGGTGGTGTGGGTTTTAACGTATCCAAGATTCGTCCTAAGGGCGACAACATTGGTAGCGTTGCTAACTCTGCTCCTGGCGCAGTCAGCGTTCTTAAAATGATCAATGAGGTAGGTGAGCACGTTCGTGCTGGTAAGAATCGCCGCACCGCTCTTATGGGTATCCTTAATGTTAATCACCCTGACCTGCTTGAGTTCCTCTCTGTAAAGCTAGACCAGGGCCAGCTAAACAACTTCAACATCTCCGTTGCTATCACCAACCGATTCCTTGAAGCTGTTGAGCTTGATGAGGATTGGTTCTTCACTCACAACAGCAAGGAGTACCACCTTTACGATGTCGTCCGAAGCAGCGACGGAGAGCTTATCCGCGTTGTAGGTACGGATGAGGACGACGCTATGGCGCGTGCTAATAACTTCTACAAAGAAATGTGGACTGATGAGTTTGTTATGCAGGGCAAGCGTAACATGAAAGCCAAGGAGCTTTGGGACGTTATCTGGAAAAACTCTGTAGAGTCAGGTGACCCTGGAATCTACAACATTGACCTAGCTAATAGTTACACTAACGTCAGCTACTTTGAGGACTTGGATAGTACTAACCCGTGCGGCGAGATCTCTCTTCCCAGCTACGGTAACTGCTGCCTATCCAACATTAACCTGGATAATATGGTCCTTGAGGATGGTAGTGATCTGGACTGGAAGCGTCTGGCTAGAACTGTTCGTACTGGAATCCGTTTCCTAGACAACGTGCTTACGGTCAACACGTTCCCTACGGACGAGTGCCGTGTGGTTGCTGAGCGTAGCCGTCGAGTTGGTCTGGGCGTCACTGGTCTCCACCACATGCTCATCAAGCTAAATCTTCGCTACGGTGATGAGTCTTGTCTTGAGTTCTTAGAGCGTCTCTTTGGTACGATTAGGGACGAGGCATATAAGATGTCCATCTACTTGGCTAGGGACAAAAAGCCATTCTCTGCTTTTGATTCTAAGAAGTACCTTTCTGAGGATTTTGCACGCACACTTCCCGCGCGTATCCGAATGCTCATTAAGAAGCACGGCATCCGTAATGCGGTCATGCTGACCATTCCTCCGTGTGGAACAACTTCTATGCTATTTGGCCTGTCTTCTGGCATCGAGCCGATCTTCAGCGCCATGTATAACCGTCGCTACCGTGAAAACAATATCTGGAAGGAGAGCCTTGTAGTTGACCCACTGTTCCAGAAATACTACGACGAGGGTAAGGATGTAATGTCTTTTGTTGGAGCTATGGATGTTACTCCTGATGAGCATATCAAAGTACAGGCTACCATTCAAAAGTATATCGACTCTTGTATTAGCAAGACGATCAACCTCCCTTGTGAAACCACGCCTGACGCTTTCTCGCAGCACGCTCTAGACTTTGCTCCCTACTTGAAGGGTCTTACAGTCTATAGGGCAGGAAGTAAGGCTGGAGAGCCTTTGGCTGCTATCCCCCTTACTGAGGAGAACGTCCGTAAGTATATGGGTAATAAGAACGATACAGCAGTAGCTAGTGGAGACTCTTGCTCCATGAACGGAGGTGACTGCTGATGGCGTTTATGGAGTGGATTTGCCAAGAGTGTAATATTTTTTGGGAGAGAGAATGTCCCGTAGGAAAAGCTCCTGATAGGACTAGGTGTCCTAAGTGTAAAACTTTATCTGACCGTTACTTCGGTAATCAAGGCGTAAATGTTTCTTGGGGGGATGATACAGACTTTCATTCTCACAGAGCA
>Ga0213863_10001140_pt1 | contig 19721 bp, 20 predicted proteins | sample PICome_8_FD_160128 | JGI IMG/M metagenome (GOLD analysis project Ga0213863, IMG submission 160128) | Coastal seawater microbial communities near Pivers Island, North Carolina, United States - PICO497 | ecosystem: Environmental > Aquatic > Marine > Coastal | place: USA: North Carolina... | reverse complement strand
CCCCAACTGGAAGGAACCAAAAACACCAACAACAGCCCCATCACCAAACGTCTCACCGGTTTCGTATCTCCTTTTTAGACCGCTCCATTGGCGCCACCGTCTGCTTGCCTTGGCAGCATTAGCTTCTCAAGGACTGCCTTAGTTCTGAGCCAACCTTTTCAAATCCATACTTTTCGTAGAAAGGTAAGTTTTGCTCGGTACTTTCAACCAAATATAGACCGTACTCCGCGCATCCCCGCAATTTTGCCTGCTCGACCGTTTTTTCCACCAAACGACCTCCGATGTTTTGACCACGACCGGCGGGATCGACGATTAACTCCTCAAGTTGGCAATACTCACCGCCATTTCGCATCGCGAGATTGTATGAAACTGACGCCATGCCGAGGATTCTACCGCCCCCTTCTGCAACAAAAATCTCGCCCCGGGTGTTATCGAGAAGCTGGTCAAAAATCTGGGGCGCTAGCGGGTCGGTTGAGCCACCCGTAAAACTTGCGAGACTTTGAAGTAATTCCATGCAGCGTTGGCTGTCATCCTGTCTTGCATTTCTGATAGTAAGATTCATTTCTTGCCTCCACTCCAGTCCATCACGCCTCGAAACAGCTAACATCAAGGCAGCTTGTTCAACGGTTACTTTACAGTGCAGAGCATAAGCCTTTATCACTGCCTGCCAACCAGCATCAGCAGCCTTTTACTTGCCGTTTGCCCCATCTCAATCACCATGAAATTCTCTGTAGTCCGAATCTCTTGGCTCTCAGCAAGTATCGTATATTCACCAGAAGGATCATGCCGGCCTTAAGCCGGAAAAAGAACTGCCTCAAGGCACAACCGTTGGGTGCTGAAGTTCACCTTGCACGGTCGCTCTACATCAATCAGTGTGCATTTACGGATTATTATCTTCATAAAGCCGGAAGCTGATCAGCAGAACGGCTCAGCAGAACAAGGCACTGAGTGGTATTCGTCAAACACTAAGCGCCAGGAGTTTTAAACGTGGATCAAAACGAAAACGCTGGATTTTGGATTGTAACAGGCGCGGCATCGGGTATCGGCGCAGCCGTTGTCCGAGCTGTGAGAAACTCTGGGGCTAATGTGCTTGCGCTGGACGTCGATGAAACCAACGTTTCAGCACTCGCAGAAGAGACTGGCGCGCTGTACCGGGTTTTGGATGTTGGCGATCTCGATCAATGGCAACAATTGGCGGACTACCTAGCTTCTGAAAGCGCACGTCTGGGCTCGCCAACGTACATTCACCTCAATGCAGGCATTCAAATAGCGCCGCCAGACGTACCGTTGTCTGAGTATCAGCTAGAGGCAGCAACCTTAGAGCGCTACAGGCGTATGATGAGTGTCAATGTCGACGGGGTCGTGTTCGGCTTGCAGACGCTGTTGCCGCTGTTGGCGCCTGGCGCGGCAATCGTTGTGACCGCATCTCTCGCTGGCGTAACCCCTTACGCAGTTGACCCGCTTTATGCGATGAGCAAGCACGCGGTGGTCGGTCTCGTGCGCAGCTTAGCACCAGAGCTCGCCAGACGAGGCATTCGTATTCATGCCCTTTGCCCAGGCGCCGTGGCGACTCAAATCATACCTCACGCCCAAAAGACCAATGACGCGCTTTTTATGGCCCCTGAGGATCTTGCGAAAGACGTGGTCGAACTCATGGAAGAACCAGAGAGTGGCAAAACCTGGGTCAGGTTGCGTGCAGATAAACCACGTTATGTGATTCGCGCCCCAGGCGACAAAACAGGCTAAGGAGAACTTACATGTCAACACTAAAAATAGCGGCCGTTTTTGCGGATAAAGCAGAAGCGAGGAACGTGGCTAAAGCAAGCCAAAGCCTTATGTTTGAGGCGTCAGCGGAAACAACCGAACACCTCCCCTTCGCTGCGCTTGTTCTAGGCACTAGCGAGAGCCTCATGGATCTCAAGCAACGCACAGATGTGGGTTTGTATCTCGTCAATGAGCGCGCCGTGTTAAATCAGCCGCTGAGCATGCTTGACCACGATATGCTGCCGGTGATCGCGGGCGTCTTTCCAATGGTGGCAAATCCAGAAATTGGCCCTAAGGCAGCGGACACGCATTGGCGCGAGCAGCATGCGCCTATCGCACTGGATGTGCATACTGCCATGACGCATTACTATCAACTATCCGTCGTGCACCGATTTTCAGGCGAAGACTGGAACGGTTTGGCGCTGTGCTGTTTTGCTAACGAAGACGACCTGCGGAATAAGTTTTATGATTCTCCAGAGGGCAAGCGGCGGGTGGCCCTTGATGTTGCGAAATTTGCTGACACAAGAAACTCGCCGCGTCGTGTAGTGGCTCGGTTGGTTTGAGTTATCACTCACCTGACGCGACCGCTATGACGCGGGTTGATTTAGCCGCTGCTCGCCGAAACATTCATGCGCGCGTAAGCGTCTGCTCACCCACCATTGCATCCAGTTGTTTTTGTACCGCCTTGGCCCAACGAGGATGCGTCAGAATCCAGAACTTTTCCTCTTCAATGGCGCTGGCAACAAGTTCACCTACCTCATCAGGATGCATACCCTGTTCTAACGCCGACTGGATATTCCCCGCGAGTTTCCCAGCCTTTTCATTGTCATTTTTGGGCTTACCCCGGCCCGGACGATAGTCGACCGAATGGCGACTGATGTTCGTGTTGATAGGCCCAGGACACAATACGGATGCCCTTACATTGCTCTGCTTGGCTCGCAGTTCCCGCTCCGTGGCCGCCATCAGTGCGACAACACCGTGTTTGGCAACATTGTAAGCGCCCATCATCTGCGACGAGATCAAACCCGCCATCGAGGACGTCGCGTTAATATGCCCTTCGCCCTGAGCCTCAATTAGCGGCAAAAACGTTTTCACCGCATAGATCGGTCCCCACAAGTCGACGTTGATAATCCATTCCCAGTCCGACAGCTTGACGTTGCGAGCGGAGGTTGGAATGCCAACACCCGCATTACTGCACACCACATGAACACCCCCAAAGCGATCCATAGCGGTACTAGCCAGACGCTCCACATCATCAAGTTTGGATGCATCACAAATTTGGCTTACAACTTCGACACCGGCATCCAAAAATTCCTGCTCCGCAGCTTGCAAAAGCTCTTCATTTAAGTCTGCAAGCACCAACTGCATGCCGCGCTTTGCAAAAGACCTCGCCATGCCTAGCCCAATACCACTGGCTGCACCGGTAATGACTGCCGTTCGCTCAGAAAATTCCTGCATCGCGCGCTCTCCCTCTTATTCTCGTGTTGTGGTTAAAAATGCTGGTTCGACATTGCTGATCTGCTCCGGTGACCAACCCAACCATTGTTTCAATACTTCTTCGTTATGTTCGCCCAGATGGGGGGCACCTGCTCTGACTTGTGACTCAAGATGCCTGTACCGATAAGGTGATGATGGAATCAAGCGTTTGCCACCCGCTCGATCATCGACCTCTGCAATTGAGTTTCGCGCCGCCACCGAGGCCAGATCCTGCACATCAGATGCCGACCTGACATCGCCCCAAGCAACGTTCATTCGATCGAGCGCCTGAATGACTTCTTCCCTATTGCGGCAGGTCTCTGTGAAAAAATGTTTGGAGGCCGCACGACGGGCTTCGATTTTTTCTTCAAGCGAAACGTCTTGCGCTTCTTCCAGACCGTCGCTCACCTTGTACACCGTGCTGAGTAATTTCCAAATGTATCTGAACTCACCGGCGAGCATGAGCAAACCGCCAGCGGTTTCGTGCACTTCATTGGTGACGCCCATATTTACGCCTTCGAGGGCATAGTGCATCCCATCGTTTGTCACCACCGTTGCATCAACCATGGAGATCTCCACATGGTCGCCTCGCCCGGATTGTTCTCTTGCGTATAACGCTGCCAGCAGACCAACAAGGCCATGCATCGAGGCATTCGTATCTGCAACGGAAAGCGGCAGTTCCGCCGGAAACGCACCCGTTAACTCTGCGTGTCGAGCGATTAGCCCAGTCTCAGCATGAATGATGGGAGCGTAGGCTGCTCGACGGCTGTCAGCATTGTTTGCGCCAAAACCGGAGATAGACAACATGATCAAGCGCGGATTTATGTCGGCCAACGTGTCGTAATCGAGGCCCAATCGCTGCATAACATCCGGCCGGAAATTTTCGATCAGCACATCTGCCTCTGCCACAAGTGACTTTGCAACCAACAGGCCTTTCGGATGTCGTAGGTCTACCGCAATATTGCGCTTTCCAGCGTTCTGCTGATGGTAGTAACCAGAAATACCACTACGTTTGACTCCCCAGTGTCGGGTAACGTCACCTTCCGGCGGCTCAAGTTTGACAACGTCGGCACCCAAGTCGCTGAGCATTCGTCCTGCAAATGGCCCCGCTAAAACACGCGATAAATCTAGGACTTTAAGTCCGGCAAGTGGATAACTCATTCCTTACTCCTAGCATGCCTCGATCAATCTTTTCTCGCGGCCAGATGAAAGTTGTCTTCCATCTTTTCGCGCACCTGCCCTTGGTGCTGAAAATACTGTCTAAATCCCCCGTTATAGTTACCGTCCTGACGTCTTTGCTCATTGCCCTCAAAGTTATAGTAACCGGGCGTACATTCTTCAGAGCGATTGGTCTTGCCTCGATGTTGGATGACGTTTTGCACCCACCACTCCTCGGCCTCATCTTTGACATCAATAACGTGATGGCCGTTAGCGCGAACATAATCGATACACGCAGCAATATGATCGCCCTGTGTTTGCAGCATCTCCGTGAGGTTGAACTGGAAGGACGCTTGATATCCACCCATGATGAACAGGTTTGGGAAGCCTGCAGTATGAATACCCAATAAAGTTCGGATGCCCTGCGCGTACTTGTCCTGAAGATTCACACCACCCGCACCGACAATGTCGTTATAAATACCGGTCTGCTGAACCTCGAAGCCGGTTGCGTAAATCAACAAATCTAGACCGTATTCTTTACCGTCGAATACTGGGCCTTGAGGACTGATCTGCGTTATGCCCTGCCCTTGCGTATCCACCAGATGCACATTGGGCAAGTTGAAGGATGGCAGGTACTCATTGTGAAAACAGGGACGCTTACACATAAACATGTACCACGGCTTCAACGCATCGGCGGTCGAAGGATCATCGACAATTTCATCGATGCGTCTGTGGATACGCATCATGTAATCGATATTGGCGTTTTCCTGTTTCCGGAGCTTTTCCTCGGGTGACGTTGCGCCCTTCGCAGCGCGCTTCTCGAGCGAGTTTTCAACCGCGGCGAGCACTTTTTCGCGTCTTTTGTGTTGCCAACCAGGCTGAAGCTTACGCGCCCAATTCGGATCCGTAGGCCAGTCATCTCGAATATCAATGGAGGAAGGCGTGCGCTGAAATACGAAAACTTCCTTTGCCACCTTGGCAAGTTCTGGAACGATCTGCACCGCACTGGCGCCGGTGCCAATGATGCCAACCACCTTGTCTTTCAAGTGCTCCAAATTCTCGCCGGTGTAGTCGTAGTCCCACCGAGACGTATGGAAAGAATGTCCAGCAAAACTCTCCATTCCGTCAATGGCTGAGAGCTTCGGTTTGGCCAATGTCCCATTTGCACAAATAACGAACTGCGCGCGCATCACATCGCCCTGATCAGTTTTCACATGCCAAAGCTGATCCGTTTGATCCCAGCGGGTCTCAGTAACCGTGGTATTAAACACAGCCAGATCGTACAAGTTGTACTTATGGGCGATCGCCTGGCAGTGGCTGAAAATTTCTGGGCCGCGTGAATAATGATTCACCGGCACGTAGTCCAACTCGTCGAGCAATGGCAAATAATCGTAACTCACCACATCACAGGCAGCGCCGGGGTATCGGTTCCAGTACCACGTGCCCCCAACGTCTGACCCACGCTCTACGATACGAATACTCTCCAGACCGCGCTCTCTTAAACGAGCGGAAGTTAACAAGGCAGAAAAGCCCCCACCGATAAACAGGACCTCTACTTCGTCGGTAATAGGCTCCCTAGTCGGAACATCTTTCGCGTAGGGATCAACCGCATACTTTGCCAAGTCGCCGCTTAACTCCGAGGTGTACTGATCTGTGCCTGGCGGGCGATACCCTAATCGCAGATTCCGTTCTTCTCGAAATTTATCTTTGATTTCATCGTAATAGTGCTGAGGGCGCTTTGGTCTAGGCATGAGATAAACATTCCTTTTAGTTCGACAGCTGTCGAAAGTACCAGAAAATTTAGGAATCTACTTGTCACCTGAGTTAACGCAAGCTGAGGAGTTGTATGCAGCCGAACTGCTGAGTGATCGAGGCGTCAGGCATGAACGCTCAAAATATTGATTCCGAGACAGCCCGTCAGGGCTATGGCCATGCGCTTTGCCTGCACCGCTGGCTTTTGAAACGCTCGTTTAACGAATACGCCCGCAGCTTGCTGTCTTGCCAGACGTTCAGCGCACAACTGTATTCCGCAGACATCAGCACTTACGTTAATTTTCTGCAGATGAGCACTCGTGCACCGGTGCCTTCCTAGATGCGCCGATATTCTGTTCCAGAAATTGAAGAACTTGACAATAAACGATCTCCCGATTTTCATCATCAAAGTAGCCATGCCCCCCGGCATCAATCTGCAACCATTGGTAGTCCTTCCCGACTCGGTCCAGTGCGGACTTCATGACCTTCGCTTGACTGATCGGAACTCGACGATCAGCCTTGCCATGAATCAGCAGCACATTGGCCTTAATCTTTTCAGCGTTGAACGCGGGAGAACGTTGTTTTTGCAACTCAACATCCGTTCCGAGGGTCTTCTTCAAATACGCAATCCCACTTGAAGACTCAGGGATATCGCCTTTTTCAAACATCATGGGCAGATCGTATACTCCCATCGAACCAATGGCGCATTGATACAGTTGCGGCTCTCTTACCACCCCCATCAACGCTGCATAACCTCCATAGCTTGACCCGTAAATGCAGATTTTTTCTGGGTCAGCGATACCCTGCTCAATAAGCGCCAGAGTGGCATCGGTCAAGTCGTCTTGCATCGAAGCGCCCCAATTCCCCGCACCGGCTTCTGCGAAGGACTGACCAAAGCCGCCGCTACCACGAAAATTAAGCTGCAGCACGGCGTAACCGTAATGGGCAAGCATTTGCACTTGGGAGTCGAATCCCCACGAGTCTCGCACATGGTGGGGCCCCCCGTGTGGGAGCACGACCAAGGCGAGATTCTCGGATTGATTTTGAGGAAGCGTAAGGTAACCGTGTAGAGCAAGGCCGTCCCGGGCTGCAAACGTCATCGCTCGAGTTGTGGCCATCGCTTCCACCGGAATCCCTTCATTGTAGCTGAAGAGGAAATCGAGACTTTTCGACTGCTGGGAATACAAGAAGTAGTCGCCCGGATTTTTATCGGAATAGATACGCACCAAACTCCTTTCTCTGTCTCTGGTGGTACTGGTTATCACCACATCTGAGTTTTCGAAAACGAGATCCTACGCTCGATGAAGCGCCACAATCGGACTTCGATCATCCAAATAGTGGTACTCGGGCAAGCCCTGCGAGGTTTCTATACCGACCAGACGGCGACCCTCGTCGTCAAAGATCAAACCAGAAGGGTCAACAGTCTCATTGTGATATATCTTTTCGATGCCTCGGTTTTCGAAAGAGAGGCGGTAGACGGCTCTCGTGCCTTCATTGACGTACGCGGTGAAATACACGCCGTCGTCGCCTTCGTTAAAACCGATCGGTACTAGGTCGGTTCCTTCAAAATTAGAAAGCGCAAAAAGGAGCCATTCCTCGTCTGCACTGTTTCGATAATGGATGACCGTTTCATTGTTTTCATCACGCGCTATTGAAAAACGAACCTGACCACGTGTGTCAGCAACAGCACGGGCCAATGGCATCGGCAGTTTTCCCACCTGTTTCTTCTTCGCTGTAAGAACATTTAACCGATAGACAATTGGCAGCGCATCCTGATCCGTGACCCACATCCTGTTCTTCACTCGCCAAGGGTAGAACGCGATCAGGATGTGTTCGTCGTCGTCAGGCAGCGTATGGATGATTGCGTGGTTACCGAAATCGTTCTTCTTCTGTCTCAGGTGAGAACCGCTCCAAGAGTTGCCAGACTGATAACCCAGCAAAAATTTATGCTTGGAAGCATCGACATTTACGCCAATCAGTTCACCCAGGTCGTACGGTGTATTGTCCCAAGGCGTAGACTCTCGGGTGCCGTAAACGAGACGCTCATTGGATACCCAAGTCACGTCGCCGACGCTTCGGTTTCGACCTTTCACAAAAAAGCTACTGACAATTTCTTTTGTTTGCGTCCGCAAGACCGCTAGCTTTTCTTCGCCATCATCTCGAAAGATCACAGCCAAATAGCTCCCGTCAGGCGAAATTTGCGCATGACGAATCGCTGAATCCCGGCTAAAGACCGATACCGGCAACTTTTCCTTGGGCTGAGCATGGCCGCGTTCTGCTGATGTGGCGGCAGCCGTATGCGCGCTGAGGGCTAAAACCCACAAGCTCAAAAACAAACGGAGCGACGTCATTTTTTATTTTTCTCCAGATTATAGGCTCGACCTCACTCGAGGATCGACGGCACGCCCTCTGCTTACCATGACAGCCTCTACAGATTAGAGCCCCTTTTCGTTCCTTGTCGTTTCTGCTGCACTGATTTTCTCAGAAGCGCCTTGGTATACGTTTTGAACGGCTGCCGCTATGGTGCCTGCGCGGTAATAGGCTTCGATATCAGCAAGCCCTCTTTCCAAAGAATAATCTGCGTACGCTTTGGTTTTATCGTGCATCTGTACAAGCATATGAGTCGATAAGGTCAGCCGCTGGGCTTGCATTTGATGAGCAAGTGCATAGCTCGTTTGCTCCATATAGAAATTCTTATCAAGTTCTGTATCGGTCGATCCAACAAGCGTGCTAATCCCACTAAAAATCGTTTTGGAGGTTTCAACGGTTGATGCCGTAGAAGCCAAGCTGAGAGCCTGAGTCGTTGCGCCAAATCCAAACTTCCACTTCGCTCGGCCAGCGATCAAATTCCCCTCATAAATCCGGTATCCGTGGTCTACGATCAGCATAAGTTCTTCGAGGATTAAATTGCGGGCCCGAATTCGGCATGAATCATCAGCGCAGGCGCGAAGTTCCGAATCGAACTCTGCTTGTGAATACTTGGCACGCAACGCTTTAATTTTGTCTTCATCTCCTGCTATCGGATACGGCGGAATGCTCGCCACACCGGGACTGGGAAGCCAGCCACAACCTGAAGAAACCGCGATCCAAAAGAGCGTTAGCCCGTAAATTACTGGCGCTATAACGAAACGTTTGACTTTCATACTTGCCTCCTCTTCGTCCCCCATCCGCTGGGACTCAGTGAAGCAAGCATTTTGCCAGGCGACATGCCGAGACCGACAGACGATGCCGTTCAATGGATAAGCGGTGCTATGCATCGACCTCGCGATCCGACGCGTGACAAATCAACGCGCTAAACGCAAAACCTTTGGCTGCTCGCGCCCGGGCAAAACATTCCGCCTCTGGCTTTTTCCGGTTGCCCTAAGGTCTGGCAATGTTAGCTTAGGCACTTGTTGTGCAGTCGCTGCTGCAGTTGTTCACGCTTCGACACGCGTTAGCAAGCGTTGGGTTCGATCCAGACACTGATAGGAAAAACACATGCCGGACCCGACAATCCCATTGTCAGACGGTTGCGAGTGCAAAGCCGAACGGCACCAACGTGGCGCTCCGCCAGCCGTGATCTTGAGCGGCCGCCGTATAAACTGGCGGCTTGCTAGAAGATGAAACAGCGCATCCTGGGCTTGCTGTTGCTAACACTTTCCCTGGCCAGTTGGGGTGAGGATGATTACCGCTGCGTTGTCCAGACCCAAGGAATTTGGAAAGACGTGCAAACCACCAAAACCATAGAAATTCGACTGCTTCTCAGTAGCCGCCAGATGTGGCTGTATTTTCCGATGGAATTGACGCACATCGCTCATCAAGATGGTGTTATGACAGCGCGTCTTCTGAACAAAGAGTCACAGGTGCCCATGGGCAACGTCTCCTTCAACAGCGATAGCTACGCTGTATCTGGCGTACTCAAGTTCTACCAAGGATCAGAAATCGACAGTGACTTCGACGGGCTGTGTTACAAACCCAACTCAGGCCACTAGCCTCTTTCCTGCCCTGCGCAGAACCGCTGGATGAACAGATATCTGCTCCAGCGAATACCTGCCCCACTCTGGCGGTTTTCTTTGGTCTCGCCCAATCGGCGGGCCTTGTCGTTTCTGCACAGCTTCGGCACTCGGGATCAAGCCAACGACGGAGGCAATTCAGGTCTCGACTGCGCAAAAACAAAACATTCCTAGCCGCACAATGCAATAACATTTAATTAACATAACTCTTGCAATAGATTCCTCTTCGCGGTGCCATCAGTGCACAGCAATATCGGTCATGCGCGCCAAATTTCATGCAAAAACCGAGTAGCATTCAGGAAATTAACTATGAACGCAGGCGAAGAGCAGAAACCACTGGAACGACGGCCAATTTTTTGGTTTTACGGATCCTCCTCCATAGCCTATGGAATCAAAGATAATGCGTTTTCCTACCTGCTACTGACCTTTGCTAACCAGGCACTGGGCGTCCCCGGCTACCTGGCTAGCCTCGCCCTAGCCATTGCCATTGTCTGGGATGCATTGACCGACCCATTGCTTGGACATTGGTCTGACAAAACGCAGTCAAAACTCGGCCGTCGTCATCCTTTTATGTACGCGGCTCTGTTCATTCTGCCAGCAAGTTTCTATGCGCTGTTCAATCCGCTGATCGACGTACGCGGCGAGGACGCCTTCTGGTACGTATTCATTCTCGCCATCTTGATTCGCACGGGCACTACGTTATTTGAAGTGCCCTGCACGGCGCTGCTACCGGATCTTGAGAAGGACTACGACCGTCGCAACCGCTGGCTCGCATTGCGTCACCTTTTCGGTTGGACGGGGGGCAATGGCCTACACACCATTAATGTGACTTTCTGGGTAGGCGCTTACGGATTTGCATCCGCCACTGGCTACATGATCTACGGTACCGTCGGCGCTGTAATCATCGCTCTAGCCATCATCATTTCGAGCCTAGGCACCCAGCGAGCCGCGGCACAAATGCCCCGCCCCCAAGAATCCTTTCGCTTTAATGCCATCGGCAAAGAATTCAGTCAAATCTTCGAGTCTTTGAAAAACCGCAACTTTGCAGCGCTGTTTTTTTACTCACTCCTATTTGGGGCTGCGGCGGGTTTGAGCACGGCGCTGTATCTCTACATCACCCGATTTTTCTTCGAGTTCACCGGCGCGCAGATCGGAATAACCGGTGTCGCGGTACTGGTTGCGCCCTTTATTGCTTGGCCACTGGCTCCTAAATTGGGACTTATCTTGGGTAAGAAAGTCACCGCAATCTCACTGCAGTTAGCGCGACTGGCCATTTATCCCATTCCTTTTATCTGTGTGTTGCTGGGGTACTGGCCGGCACTTGGTTCTACCGCGTCTATTGCTATTTACACGGCCTTTATTTTTACCGAAGTAGCGCTCTTCATTGTGTCGGCAGTCATGCTGGATTCGATGATGGCCGATGTGGTCGAGGACAGCGAAAAGCGAACCAACAGACGCTCGGAAGGTTTGTTTTTCGCCGCGCGGAGCTTCGCTGGCAAGTTCGTCAGCGCGTCGGGCATCATCAGTGCGGGTTTGATCATTTCAGCAGTCGGTTTCGACTCGATCACCAGCGTGGCAGATTTTACCGCCGAACATCGCTTGGAACTGGCACAGCTGTTTTTGCCCGCCTACTGCTCGCTTATTTTGGGCGCCATCGCCTGCATCAGCCTTTATCAGATCGATAGAACCACCCACGAGCAGAACATTAAACTCCTTAGTGAGCGTCTCGCAGCGGAAAAATCTGACACCAGCGACTTCGAAAAAACGTAAATCAAATTTTTGTACGAAGCATAATCCTCTAGACTGTCGCCTCACTAATTCGAGGAGATAGAAGATGCAGTTTGATGATGTTGTCACCGGGCGCCGAAGCATTCGAGGTTATAAGAACGAAGCTGTACCTAAGGCGCTCATTGAAGAAGTGTTAGCTCTAGCGATGCGTGCCCCCTCGTCAATGAACACCCAGCCGTGGAACTTCACCGTGGTCTCTGGTGAGCCTTTGGATCTTATTCGAGCAGGCAATACCGAGCGCAATCTGGCAGGCGTGCCACATTCTCGTGAGTTTCGTATCGGACAAGCCTTCGCAGGGCAACATCGTGACCGGCAGGTTGGCGTTGCCAAGCAACTGTTTGCTGCCATGGACATTGCACGTGACGACAAGGAAAAACGGCAGGACTGGGTGCTACGCGGCTTCCGTCAGTTTGATGCCCCAGTGTGCGTGATTATTACTTACGATGCCGTACTCGCAGACAGTGACGATACGGCATTTGACTGTGGCGCCGTTACCACTGCATTGGTCAACGCCGCATGGTCACGAGGATTAGGCGCGGTGATCAACAGTCAAGGCATCATGCAGTCACCGGTTGTGCGAGAGCATGCAAAGATTGCAGACGATCAGGTCATTATGAAAGCCGTAGCGCTGGGTTGGCCCGACGACACCTTTCCTGCCAACGCCGTGGTTTCCGAACGCAAGAGCGTCGAAGAAGCGACGTCGTTCCTGGGCTTTGAAGACTGAGATCTTTTTGATGCCGGGCGGTCGCTGACGTTTAGCCGCCCTGTCTGGCCTTGGCCAAAACACATAAAACTCTTTGCAGAATCGATTCGTCAAATCAACCGAGCAGCGACGCCAATACTGACTAAAGCGGTGCTGATGGTTCAACAGGACATCGGGGCAGCGCCTACCTTGGGTACATGCGAGCCCTGCTCGAAAGCCAGTTTCTCAACACCTCGTTCAATCGTTGGGCAGGGAGACTTCAGATACATGGCGTCGCACATCCACTGAATCCCCGGCTTTCCATTCCCTTCTGAATGGGCGACTAACTAATAGGGAACTACCGTATCCAGAGGACACGTCCCCCAAACGTGAATCAGCGAACCATGGCTCCTTAACAAATTTATTGTAGAATAACGAAATCAAGATCCGGCCATGCTGTCAATTTGGGGAACGCTGACCATGACAATTTTCCGTAGCTTTCTCGTGGCTGTGTTCATCACGTTGTGCGCATACACCATGGCAGTTATCGCCAATCACGGCCTGGGATTATTCAGCATTTTTTTCGAGGACATTTCAAAGCTTGGCTGGCCCGGTCAGTTCAACGCTGACTTTTTATCCATGCTTGCGCTGTCTGCGCTGTGGGTCGCCTGGAGGAATCGTTTTTCACCTGCCGGCCTCGGACTGGCGACACTCGCATTTTTTGGCGGTGCACCTTTTCTGTGTGTCTATCTGTTTGTCTTGAGCATTAAGACCAAGGGCGATGTCCGACACATGTTAGCGGGTGAAAACTAAGCCCAACGCGAGAAATCCCTATTCGAAGGCCGCATCGCGTTGTCGTACGTGACTACTGCAGTTCTTACAAAACGGCGATATCAAGCGCCCGCCGTGCCTCCGCGTTCTGCTCTTCAGTTCCGTTTAGCTCCCAGCCTGACGTTAACATCCGCGTCATGTATTGCCGGTTATACAGAAAGCAAACAATGAGTTGCCACAGGCCAACCGTCACAATCGTAAACAACAGGTGCAGGGCACCAATAAAGAGTTCACCGCGAAACAGCGGCACAAACCAACCGAAAAACAGATAGGTCCAGCTGAAGCCGTAAAATCCCTTTTTCATGATGCCGCTCTGGGTGTGCTTAATCGGTACTGATGTGGCCATTTGTTTTATCCCCTAGTGATGTCGATCCACTTTACCACTTGCTGAGATTTGATCGAGAAGCCGCCGTAGAGGGTACAAAACGAAAACGATTCCTGTAACGAATCGGAAGCTTAAACAACCTAACCTTTCCAAATCAAAACCCTAAAAAGGATCAAACATGAAACTGATCGCCCTATTCCTCGCTCTTTTTGTATCGAATCTTGCCTTTGCCGGTCATCACGAAACTCACGAGATGTCTGAGAACATTGCCGTCGCGAAAGCGGGCTACGATGCTTTCAATGCCGGAGATATGGACGCATGGCGCGCCGTACAAGCCGATGATACGGTCTGGACAATTCAAGTAGGCTTACCGTATACCGGCGTATACGTTGGCCCCGCCGCCGTAGAGTCTGGCGTTTTTGGCCCGATCAGCGAAATGTGGCCGGACTTTAAAGTGGAGCCCATTAAGTTTTACGAATCAGGGAACACTGTTTTTGTTCACGGCAGAATGACCGCAGACGGTTTAGCTACCGAGTCCGTACACATGATCAAAATCGTCGACGGCAAATATGCGTCGTTTCAGCCTTTCGACGATTCCGCCGCGATGATGAAAGCTGCCAAGCAATAAAACGACACTACGTAAGGGGGGGTGGCGGCTCTAGCTGACATCTCACCACCGTCGTTACTTGACTTGCGGCACTGTGCCAGCGTCCATTGGGTGGCTGCGCAGATGGCCTAACATATCACTGACCATCATCGGCACGATGTCGTCGGGCAGATTATGGCCCATGCCGTCGTACACCTTAAATTTCGCGCCCGAAATGGTTTCGGCGGTGTGGCGACCGTGTTCAACGGTTAGCAGCTTGTCTTCAGAACCGTGCAGCACCAAGGTTGGGGCCGTAATTTGCCCAACTCGCTCAGTGCGGTCTCCGGCGTTTAAAATCGCAGTCAATTGATTGGGTAACGCGCTGGTATAGAAGCCCAACTGCTCTAAACGAGCGGCCTCATCTTGCGAACTTTCGTTCATATCGGAAAGACCGTCTTGCTGTGCCTTGCCGGGAGCCGGCAGATGCGGCGCCCAGGTCGTCGACATGATTGACACCAAGGAGTGAGCTCGCTCCGGATAATCATAGGCAATCACCTGGCTGATCATGCCCCCCATGGACGCACCAATCACGTGGACACGATCAATGTTCAAAGCGTCTAATACGGACATGGCGTCCGCAGCCATATCGCGGAGGGTATAGGGTGAGTTCACGGTCCAACCAATTTGATATTTCAGCATCTGCCAACCCAGCCAGAACTTCCCTTTGCCCTCTACTCTCGATGACTGCCCCACATCTCTGTTGTCCATCAGTATCACGCGATACCCCCCGTTCACCAATCCATCAATAATCGCTGGATTCCAAACACGATGAGAGGCGGCCAAACCCATTACGATCAAAATCGGTTCGGCTTGCTTGTCCCCAACAACGCTGTAAGCAATGTCAATGTCGCCGTTCCGCGTTGTAGACATCGGTGCATTGGGGTCGTAGCCGGCTAGGGCGTTGCCAGTCTGGACGATAAGACCCAGAGCGAGAGCAAGACGAATTGTGCATACGATGCGTTTAATGTTATGAGCCATAGTGACCGAGCGCCTACATTGAGAGTTGCCGAACATTTTCTTTATGGTTTGCGCTTTACAGTCCCTGCAGCGCACACATTATAGCCAAGGCACCCGCGTGCCTTTAAGACAGCGTTCCACGATTTTTCGCGGTATTTCCGACTAAATCTGCAATTTTCTCTACCGGGATTTTTGCCCGGCGATCGAAATACAGCAAGCCATTCACTTCTTGCTGGACATCCGTAAGCTGGGTCCACACGAACCCGTTGAGCTGAGGGATACCACCAATTTCCGCAAGCAAGCGCTGACAAATCTGCAAAAGCTGTTCCGCGGTTTTCGGTATATCACCGTATGCAAAATCAGGCTCCTTACCCTCTCGTTTACCCGCATCGACAAAACCGATCCCACCGCATTCCGACAGCACCATGGGCAGGGAGCGTGGGTCGGCGCCGACTAGCGCGCCCAGCCGTGGCCGCCCTATTTCTGTCACTTGAGTTTGAGGCGACTCAATCAACCCCTCAATGCAACGCGCCAATCCTCCATCACCGTGCTCGTAAGAATGTACAGCCCATACGTCGCCGGTAGAAAATTCCCAGCCGTCATTGCCAATCACCGGCCGCGTCGGGTCCAGTGATTTTGTCAGGTGGTAAAGTGCATCAGCCAAATGGCGTTGTTCCGCCCGTTCGCCCTGATGCCAAATACCCCACGATTCGTTGAACACTACCCAACCGACAATACTGGGATGACTACGGTCTCGTATCACCGCCCGAGGCCATTGCTCTGACAAGGATTGACTGAGCTGGGTAGAGAAAATTCGGCCCGCAGGCATCTCGGCCCAAAGCATTAACCCCAACCTATCTGCCCAATACAAGTAACGGGGATCTTCGAGTTTTTGGTGCTTACGGACAAAGTTAAAGCCCATAGCCTTAGTCAGTTCGATATCACGGCGCAAAGCCGCGTCATCCTGAGCCGTGTACCAGCCACCTGGGAAATAGCCTTGATCCAACACGCCCTTCAAATATTGAGGCTCTCCGTTCAGCAAGACCGCCCCACCTTCACAGCGCACCTCCCGCAATCCGGTGTAGCTGGTAATCTGGTCGATCAACTCGCCGCTTTCGCTCAACACCTTGATCGATAGGTCATACAAGACAGGGCTTCCTGGCGACCAAAGTTGTGGCTCATCGATTCTAAGCGTTACTGTACTCTCGTTACGATTGGCAAAAGCCGACTGCCCAAGAATCACGCTGGCACCGTCAAGGAAGACCTCAATCTCCAAGCTGCCCTGACACTGTTCCGCCAATGTCAGTGTGACTTTCAACTCACGAGAACCCAGCTCATAACGGCTGAAAATGCTGTGTCCGTAGTTCTCTTGCGTTGGCTCCAGCCAGACGGTCTGCCAAATGCCGATCACCGAGTCATAATCGATTGGCCAACGGGTGTCGCCGGCCTGCTTGCCCCTTGGCTGCTGCCAAGAATCCGTATCCGACGCGCGCACGACGAGGACGTTGTCGGTCTCTTTTAGAAAACGGCCAACGCTACATTGCAGTGGCGTATAACCACCTTGATGTCGGCACACGTGGTGCCCGTTGAGATATACATCGGTGGTGTAGTCGCAGGCTCCAATGTTCAGCAAGACATCTTGGGCAGACCAATCCGGCCGATCAAATACCCGGCGATACCAGACAACGTTCGTTGGCTCCGCCCAATTAATCCCACTGGCTTGAGAGCCCGGAGCAAAAGGAACGGTAATGTCAGCGGCTCCATCATCAGGCCACTGTGCTGGCGCATACCACAAGCCCGCCTGCCCGAGGTCCGCGGGATCGGGCTGGAACCTCCAAACACCGTTCAAATTCAGCCACTGGTCACGCATGAGCAAAGGCCGCGGATATTCCGGTCGTGGTAAAGCCCGGATTGAGGAATCTGTCATCCGAACTAGAGCCTTTGTAACAAGGGTTGGCCCAATGCCTCGCGATAGTTGTTATGAAAATGATGCAGCGCTGGCTCGTTTCGGCCGAAGATAATCTCTTTCAACAGGCCGCTTTCTGCCGCTCGTTGCTGCATCTCACCCATCGCATAATCCTCGTTTTCCACCGTGGATTTGAACACTTCTAGGGCATTCGAAAGGCTCGCGCGCTCTCCTTCGAAATCGTAGGCGTCTCTGTCTTTCCTTGATTCGTCATCTAAATCCGATGCCTCTGAGGCTAATTCCGGCGCATAGTAAAAGCTGATGCGCGTGATTGATCGCGACGGTTCACCCTTCACTGGATAGATTCGAATAAGCGTCGTCGATGCCTTACTCGTGATCAACTGAACGTTCGGAAACAGGTGATAGAGCACGAAGGTACATTTGCTGATGTTCCATTCGGCCTCAGGCAATTGGCGCATGGCCTCCATGCCTCGATTGGCTGTAACAAAGCGATGGTGACGCCCGAATTCTTCAAAGTGTAGGTTGTTGCCGTAGTACAAACGTCCGAGCGTGTCTTTGTGCAACTTGCCGAAATGATAGGTCTCGCCGAAGGTGTCGTTGGCAAACTTCCAATTAAGGGCCTTATCAATCGTCGTCTGACCCACACTGACTTGCCGCTCCATTTCGAACGAGGGAAACTCAGTACTCAGCCCGCCCAGCAACGTACCAAGGTCTAAGCTGCCTTGGGGATTTGGATGGACCCAGAGCAGCCCACTTTCTTCGGCGCAAGGCAATTCGATGAGACCTCTGCAGGACTTGTCGACGTCCCCGAAATGATCATTGTTGGGAATAGTAATCAGTTCACCGCTATTGGCGTAACTCCAATGGTGGAACGGACAGGTAAACACATGTTTAGTGCCCCGCTCCTCTTGGGCCACTTTGACCGAGCGATGACGGCAGGCATTTAGAAACGCATGAAAGACACCGGATTTATCACGCGTCGCCAATATTGGCACTCCGAAGTCGTCGAGGGTCAGAAAAGACCCCGGGGCCGGCAGGTCTCCAGACAAACCGATAAGTTGCGGATGATCCATGAAAAAGTGACTCTGCTCTTGCGCAGCAATTTCAGGGCAGACATAAGACTGTGTTGGCATTTTGTATTGGACACCGGCATCAATGTTTCTGCCTTCATCTAACTGACTCATCAATTCTTTAATAATTGTTACTTGAAGCTCGTGATTCATTTAGCACCTCATCGGACAACCCTAACGTGTGTTCAACAAAGAAAAATCCTCGCGCGAGCACTTCTCTTATACGGTGAACATAGCAAATTTTACGAAAGCTGCCATGCCCCATCGCCGAGCGTTACGTTATCGCTCATCGGTGGCAGACAACCCGTGGGGGTTACACCTCAATGCCAAATCACTGACTTTGGCACTCTTTTTGCTTTGCACTATGAAAATAAGGATGTTGCCGATATTTCGACAGAGGCAACCACAGGAGGACTTCGATGCTGGCCTATATCTCCGTCGGTGCAGACGTTTTAGCGTCGTTCGCGCTGGTGATTTCCGTGATCTTTTTGCTCAAAGAACTGCGTCTTACACGCGACACGATGAGCCATGCGGACTTCGTCAGCTCGATAAACCGGAGCGCCGAAAACATGCTTCGAATCACAGAGAACGACGAGTTGTTGACGACCATCGAAAAAATCGGTGTGTATCGACGCAACCAAAAGAGAGACCAACGTCAGCTGAAGCAGATTCTTGATGAATTACCTCCGCAAGAACGTGTGCGATACTTTCACTTTCAACGCAATGCGTGTTTGAACTGTGAGGTCTTTCTAGAAAGCGCCAGTGCGGGCTATATCGATGCAGAACGATTTGCCATGGCATTTGGCTGGACCGAAACCGATTTCGAAATCTGGAACGGGCTGGGGTTGAGCATTGGTGCTCGAACCCGGCTACATTTCGCAGCTGCTGACGATGTCGTCACGTCCCTGCGGCCCGTTTCTGCGGGCTAACACGTCGATTGAGCCGCACGAAGTAACTCTCAACCATCGTGCGGGCACAATTTGACTACCTGCTTAATTGATGCTTTCGCCCGCAGTTTGCTGAGACATGCTGGCCAGCTCTACGCCACTCTGTTCAAAGGCAGATGCCACGGTTTGCTTTGCAGCGTTACGGCAAAACCGGACTGTCTCGGCAGCGCCGACAAACAAACGATCGCCTTCGCGATTGCGGTAGCAGCTCATCGTTAGCTTCTTAACCAAAGAGTCCTTTGCTTGATCTTGAGTAAGCTGGGAGGAGCTATCTGCCATGGCTGAAGCAGAAAAGGTCAATGCGAACGTTGTCAAAGCGGTTGTTAGTAGTTTCATAAGAGTGGTTCCGTGTTGAGTTGAGACGCAACGTTACCATAAGTAACGAATAAGTAACCGCGTAAATTAC
>Ga0213863_10001139_pt1 | contig 19725 bp, 15 predicted proteins | sample PICome_8_FD_160128 | JGI IMG/M metagenome (GOLD analysis project Ga0213863, IMG submission 160128) | Coastal seawater microbial communities near Pivers Island, North Carolina, United States - PICO497 | ecosystem: Environmental > Aquatic > Marine > Coastal | place: USA: North Carolina... | reverse complement strand
GCAACCCATCGAGGAACCTGAAAAACCTCCGTTTAGTGTCGCCCTGAAAAAGATATGGCAGGAGCCTCAAGCTCGCCAATTTACGATGTTTGTATTTTTCTCAATGCTTGCGTACTCCTTTCAAGACCTCATACTTGAGCCCTATGCAGGGCTGGTCTTTGGCTTATCCCCAGGCGCATCCACCCAGCTTGCTGGCACACAACATGCTGGGGTGCTGGTCGGTATGATCGCGGTTGCCGCTAGCGGCTCGCTGTTTAGCAAACACGGCGTGCAGCTGCTTCGAGCCTGGACGGTTGGCGGCTGTATTGCATCAGGGTTGGTACTACTCGCACTGGCTAGTGGAGGCCTGAACCCAGAAGCTTGGAACCTCTCTGCCAATGTATTTCTTCTTGGTTTCGCCAACGGCGCATTCGCCGTGGCGGCTATAGCAACCATGATGACCCTTGCGAGCACCGGCCAATCCGGTCGAGAGGGCTTACGCATGGGACTTTGGGGCGCTGCTCAAGCTATCGCATTTGCTTTAGGTGGCTTTTTGGGCACCGTCGCCGTTGATGTGTGCCGAATTTGGGTCGAAGTACCCGCGCATGCTTATGGCCTGGTATTCAGTTTTGAAGCAGCCATGTTTCTCGTGGCTGCCTGGCTGGGGCTGGGAATTGGTAAAAGTGAACAACAAGATGTAGAAAAATCGACCCCAAACTTTGGGGAAATTGCCATGCAGGAAGTGATGGCAGGTCGCAATTAACGGGGGAATCCAATTGTGTCCAATACAGACTATGACGTAGTGGTAATCGGTGGCGGCCCTTCGGGGGCAAGCGCTGCTGAACATTTAGCTCAACAGAATTATCGAGTGCTGCTGCTCGAACGCGCTTTTCGGATTAAGCCTTGTGGCGGCGCTATTCCGCCATGTTTAGTCGATGAGTTCGAAATACCCGAAGAGCTTTTAGTCGCTCGCATACGGTCAGCTCGAATGATATCGCCCACGGAAAAAAAGGTGGATATGCCGGTGGGTGAAACTTTTGTCGGCATGGTTGATCGCGATGTCTTTGACCCCTGGCTGCGAGAACGCGCCGTCTCAGCGGGGGCTGAATTGCGCATCGGTGCGTTCAAGGCTTTGCACTACGATAACGAAGGTGTTCTGCACATTGACTTTCAAAGCAAAGAAGCGGGACTAGAGAACGTTAGCGTTACCACCCGCAGCGTTATCGGTGCTGATGGCGCACGTTCTAATGTCGCCAAACAAGCGATCCCTTGCAGCAAAAATGCTCGGTGGGTACTTGCCTATCACGAAATTGTGGAAGCACCTGCGGCCAACGATGAACTTTATGACAGTGACCGTTGCGATGTTTGGTATCAGGGAGATCTATCCCCCGACTTCTATGCCTGGGTTTTCCCCCATGGCAGACATGCAAGTATCGGTGTTGGCAGCGAAACTGACGGCTTTTCAGCGCGTAATTCAGTAGCCGCACTGCGCGCTAAGACAGGATTAGACGCCTGCCAAACCGTTCGTCGAGAAGGCGCGCCAATACCCATGAAACCATTAAAGCGATGGGATGACGGAAAAGGCGTTTTGTTATCTGGTGATGCTGCCGGTGTTGTTGCCCCCGCATCGGGCGAGGGAATCTACTACGCCATGCTATGCGGTAAACTTGCCGCCAAGACCATGGATGAGTTTTTACAGGTGGGCGATGCCCGAATCCTTGGCAAGGCACGCCGTCAGTTTATGAAATTGCACGGTAAAACATTCTGGGCACTGGGACTGCTGCAGCGCATCTGGTACCGATCAGACAAGCGCCGCGAGAAATTTGTCAGCATGTGCCAAGACAAAGATGTACAAGAGCTCACTTGGCAGGCTTACACGCAAAAACAGCTGGTGAAGCGCCGCAAAACCGCTCATTTAAGAGTGGCACTGAAGGATATCGGTAATCTGATAGGCCTTACCCGAGCCTCATAAGTCAGTGGAGGCGCTACTGCTATCTGGAAGGCTTATCGACGCCATCCTTTGTCTCATTGTTATTGAGGGCATCGTCATCACCGTTGCCCATCGTCACAACGGGAGCGGGCCAAGCCCGGGCAAGCTAATCCCCAACCTCATCTCTGGAGCAGCTCTAATGCTGGGCATTCGCCTCGCCTTAACCCAGGCTGAATGGTACTGGCTAGCGCTATGCCTATGCGTATCGCTGCTGGCTCATCTGATGGATCTGGTGTTGCGATATCGCCCACAAGTACCCGCACGAGGTCGAGATTAGATCGCTCCCTTTACTTTTACGCCCACTTGAATCCGCTCTAAGCATCCCTTCTGAAGGCGTTTAGGATCAAGGGCACCAAGCCCTTAAGCGCGACCAGCCAAGCTAGGCCCCGGGAATGAGTTCTACAAAACGCTGAGCCAACCCGAGGGCAGCCAGCGGACTGTCCTCAGGGTGCAGTTTTTACCAGGCAGGTGCCATACAGACCTGATCAGGTAGGGTGTTGGGCTTGGTGGGCAAACAGTAAAGACGAGCAAAAGTTAGGCCTGTTTGAGCCAAAACACCTAATCGAAGGCATTTGTTTACAAAGCCTCCCTTCGCCTGCAAGCGCTCGGCTTTTTCGCTCAAAAACAACAGCCGCTCCATACCACGTCGAAATCGAGGGTCATCAGTATTTAGCGTCATCGGAAAGACTTGCTTGGAAATTTCGCTTGTAATATCAAATACCTGATAGTCGAACTTGGTGGGATCCATACCAAACGCCTGATACAACTTTGGGCGAGAATGATCGCGCACGTACATTGTCGAATAAACGGCCAGTAGGAAAAAGCGTATCCACAGTTTGTTATGACCTCGCAGTAGCTTCGGATCAGAGCGCATTAACAAGGCGAAGGCCTCTCCGTGGGCGTACTCATCATTACACCAACGTTCAAACCAGTTAAAAATGGGATGAAACTGATTTTGTGGGTTGCGCTGCAAATGACGATAAATCGTTATGTAACGCGCATACCCAATTTTTTCTGAGAGGTATGTCGCGTAGTAAATGAACTTAGGGCGAAAGTAATGGTATTCCTTGGTTTGCTTCAAAACACTAAGGTCTACCGCGACACCCAGCTGCTTGAGTACTCGATTTATAAAGCCAGCATGACGCGACTCGTCCCTGGCCATATAGCGCATTAATTTGGAAACATCTGGGTTGTCTACATTCTTCTCAATCTCTTGATACAAGACACAGCCGGAATATTCCGATGTAATTGAGCTGACTAAAAAATCGAGAAAGTCTCGCTTAAGATCCATGTCCACATCGAGAGACTCTGGATCAAATTCGATGCTCTGCTTGAAATGCGCGCGATTTTTATCCTCTTCGAAGTTCGCCATCATCATGCCCCACTCGTCACGAACCGAGGAAACATCTAAGGTATTCATGGCCTTATAGTCAGTTCGATAGAATTTCGGTGCTAGCAATCTGTTTTCTAATGCTTGCTGCGTCGAATCGTTTAGTGCTGTTGTTGTTGCCATGTGTGCTCCTTTGGCCCCCGAGGCCACGATGGCGTGAGTTAATCACCTTCCTACATTATATGTCATTATTTTATTACAAAAAGACTTGTCTAGATTATTTTACTTGCGTAGTGTCTTCAAGGGGGAAATTGCTGCCTTTAAACAGGTGGGGGGAAGACAGTTGACCCGCGGCTAATCCCAGGCTGCGGTCAAATCCAACATTTGTGGAGGCTTCACCCATGTGCAGCGACAGTGTAGTAATAACAGGTGCCGAGAATGAAGTCTCGGGTACGTCCGATGACGAGCTCATTCACCTTGCTTATGTCAGCACACAGACTCGCGAGATGAAGGCAGCGGACCTCATTGGCCTCTTGAGAGAAGCGAGGGAACTCAATGAGCGCCGTAATATCTCAGGATTGCTTCTGCATAAAAACCAATCATTCTTTCAGGTCATCGAAGGCAGTCGCTTACGAGTGCAGGAAACCTTCAACAATATAATGCACGATCAGCGGCATGAAGGTGTCGAGGTACTTTTTGACGAGCCCCTTGAAGCAAGGGAATTCAGCGACTGGCAAATGGGATTTTTAGACCTCGATGGCATTGATGTATCAATGCTCAGAGGCTACTCACACTTTTTTGACAGCGACGAAGAGCCAAGAGCCTTTTTAAAGGCACTGAGTCGCGGCGAGCGGCTCGCCCTACTCTTCCGCGACCTCGGCTGACACCGCTCTTCGTCGACTCAGCCGAGGGCGCCAAATGCCCAGCACCACATTGGCCACTGCAACGCTTCCTAATAGCAGGATCGAATAACCGATTGTTTCAAAACTCGATGCTAACGCCGGGGCGTCTACTTCGCCATTTAAAAACTGCCGCGTGAGATTGGCCTCGCGTTGTATAGGACCCTGCACGGCGAGCAATGTACCCTCGAACATCAAGACCCCCGTAGCCAATTTAAGCCAAGCCCAACCCGCGCTATGAAACGCAGTAACCGCGCCGATAGACAATAATCCAGAGATCAGAGTCAATGCCAGGGACGGCAACAAAATCCAACGAGCTAATCGGTCGACCAGTTCAGTTAGCGCCGCATACCGCTGAATGTCTTGTGTCGGCTCCGGCAAGACGGTGAAAACTATAGTCAAGGTTAAGAAAGTTCCCAGCAGCCCTATGCCGCCCAGGGTGTGACAAAACTTAAGGGCTTTACGCACGCCTCATGTCCTTTTTTTATCAGAATCAAATCCCGCTTTAGGCACCCGTAATATAACGGGTTAATCGGCTCCGCAACGATGCCGGTAACAGTCCGTTGATGGTGTACCACGCCAGAGTACTACGGCCTAAAATTCGATGGGGCCTTCGTTCGATCACAGCTGAGAACGCCGCATCGGCAACTTGTTCAGCTTGCATACTAATCGACATTTTTTCAGTATGGCGACTATCAAGTTGATGGCCCATTGCAGTATTAATAGGAGGCGGCTTGAGAGACGTGACATGAATATCATGATCTCGCCATTCAATCGCCAGCGCTTGGGTCAGGCCATCGACATAAAATTTACTGGCGCTGTAAACACCTAGCCACGGAATGCCGTGAATACTACTGGCAGAGCAAAGGTTTAACAGCACAGCATCCGGCGTATCCCGCAAATAAGGAAAAGCCAGGTGCGACACGGTAGTGAGACCACCAATGTTTACGGCAATCATGGCATTGATATTGGCCGCAGACATTTCTGAAAAATCACCTGCCGATAAAACACCCGCATTGTTGACGACGACGTGCAGCTGGCCACGACTCGCCTCGGTAAATGCGGTCAGTGCTGAAGCCACAGAACTTGAATCTGTAACGTCACAAAAACCCGCAACAGCATTGTGAAAGGGTGGATTTTTTAAGTGTTCTTTACAAACATCTTCGTTAATATCGTAAAGCCCAACAAGCCAACCTGTCTCCGCAAATTTTTGGGCGATGGCTAGGCCGATTCCTCGACCCGCGCCCGTAATAAAAATAGCTTTCATAGCTTGCCGACCTTGTTTTGTTATTCTCATGTGAAACGATGGAGCTTTTACGGCATATGAGCAAGCCTTGATGGACGTTTATCCTACCTCAGACCTAAAATCATGCGCGTAGCAGCTATCGAAGGTGGCGGCACGAAATTTCTTGCAGCCGTTGGCAACTCAAATACGATAACCGGGCGTTACACGCGCATTGCCACAACGACGCCTAAAGAAACTTTTTCCCTGCTCCTCGATTATTTACGCACCCAGTATAAGAATGAGCCCTTTAGCGCTATAGGTATCGGGTCCTTCGGTCCCCTAGGCGTAGACCCACACAGTGGCAATTATGGCGTTATTGGCCCCACAACTAAGCCGCACTGGTCTCAGGTGAGCTATCCTGAGGCATTGGGTGAGTTTCAGGTGCCTCTGGCGATTACCACCGACGTAAACGCAGCCGCGCTTGCAGAGGCAACCTCGGGGGCAGGTCGTGGCTGTAAGCGCGTAATCTATGTCACAGTGGGCACAGGTATCGGCGGAGGATTTGTCGTCAACGGTCAGTTAAGTCACGGCCAGTTTCACCCTGAGATGGGCCACATGCGTGTAACAATACACCCGGACGATCCGATGCCCGATGGCTTTTGTCACTTTCATGGGAACTGCCTGGAAGGGCTGGCTTGCGGCCCGGCTATTGAGAAGCGCTGGCGAGGTCATTTAGGCACACTCGATAAAAATCATCTAGGAGTGAAGTTGCAGGCAAATTATCTGGCACAAATGTGTGTGAATCTGCTTCTGACAATGACACCCGATGCCATCATACTGGGCGGTGGGGTCATGCAAACTCCGTCGTTATTACCCAAGATTCGACGGGAGCTACAAAAGCTGATGAACCATTATCTACCGCAGCATTCTTCTGATGCAGCAGTAAATGCACTCATTAAAGCTCCCGCATATGCCCCCTCAGCGGGACTCATCGGTGCTGCCCTACTTGCGGAAGGTCTGCGCTGAAAACATTACGCCAAGGAATCGAATCCATGCCGAGCACCACGAACATTGAAAATGAATTGCACAGTATTGCCGATCAAATGGCCGGGATCCGTATCAGCGATTGTTTCGAGAGCGAACCCAGCCGCGCATCCGACTTCCGCTGTACCGCTAACGGGTTAGTGCTGGATTACAGCAAGCATAGAATCAATGCGCTAAGCCGGCAGCGCTTACTTGAACTCGCCAAGGCATCTGAATTATCTGCGGACTTCGACGCCTTAACCCGAGGGGAGGCCATTAACATTACTGAAGAACGTGCTGCCTTGCATACGCTTTTACGAGGCACCCGCGCGGATGAAAACCCACAACTGGACGCTGAGGTAAAAAAAACGAATGCGCACTTGGAACAGTTGGTCGGACAAATTCATAGCGGAGAGCGAAGCGGTTTCGGCCATACCCCATTTACCGATGTGGTCAATATTGGCATCGGAGGCTCCGACTTTGGCCCCAAAATGGTGTGCCGAGCGCTGCGCTCCGAGAACGATATTTTACACACTCACTTTGTCGCAAACGTAGACCCTCAAGACCTTGATGAGACCCTCGCCGCATTAAACCCGCAGTCGACACTTTTCATTATTTGCTCAAAATCTTTTACCACGGAAGAAACTCTTACTAACGCCTTGAGAGCTAGAGCTTGGTTACTGGCCGCCGGTGCCAGCGAATCCGACATCAACGACCATATGATTGCGGTCACTACCAATCTGGACGCTGCTAGCAGTTTTGGTGTTGGCCCCGAGAATTGTTTCCCCATGTGGGATTGGGTTGGCGGTCGCTACTCGCTTTGGTCTGCTGTTGGTCTATCTATAGCCCTTCAATCCGGCTGGAGCGCATTTCAGCGCTTGCTTAAGGGTGCTCGAGAGATGGACATGCACACCCTTAACAGCGATGGCTCGGAAAATCTCCCTCTGATGATGGCACTGCTCGAATACTGGAATACTGTCTTTTTAGAAACGGATACTCATGTCGTGCTCCCGTACGCACAACGTCTCGAGCAACTCCCAGACTTTCTTCAGCAACTATCGATGGAAAGCAACGGAAAACGAGTAGACCTAGCCGGCGCAACTCTGACAGTACCCAGCGCCCCTGTGCTCTGGGGATCTGCGGGCACCATTGGTCAACACAGCTATTACCAACTGCTGCATCAGGGCAACCGGGCCTTTACCGCCGACATCATCTTACCACTTAGCCATGAAGACAAAGACCTCGATGCTCAGCGCAAACTCGTCGCCAACGCGCTGGCACAGAGTCGAGCCTTGTTGGTTGGTCGGGATCAAAGCGCCGCAAGACAACTCGCAGCCAAGCGGGGACAAGCCGAGAGCTTTGCGCCTCATTATGAAATGACTGGGAATCACCCCCATTCCCTGCTTTATTTCAACAGTCTCACCCCTGAAATATTGGGAGGCTTAATCGCGGCTTACGAGCACAAAACCTTTTTTCTCTCTCGCTTGCTTGGTATCAATGCGTTTGATCAATGGGGTGTTGAATTGGGCAAAGTTATTGGCCGACAGATTTTAACAATGCTTGAGCTCGGAGAAGACCTCGATATGATTGATCCCGCAACTGCAGTCGTCATTAAGGCCTGGCGCTCGATTAACACCACCGATACGCCGCCGACCTGACCTGCCCTGCCCTGCCCTGCCCTACACTTAAGCCCCGTATTGGTTCAGAGAGGCAATCCCCAGTGCCATTAACGAGCATCACTTGAAGGAGCTCCCTTGCACACATCAGCACACATACAGCACAGGCCAAAGGACATACACCCAGGGCAGCAATTAACAGCCCTCCAACCTATGGAAAAATCAGCCAGAACCCTGCAGAAAACGCCGATCAATAGTCCTTGCTAAAGACACGACTGCAGGTAGTATTCCTGACCGATTAAGCACCATCGCAACGTTTTCCGGAGACCTTACATGTATCGACCTTTAATGACGCTCTTCGCCGTTCTGCTCGCACTAGAAACTCATGGGAGTTCTGGGGATTCTGATGATTCGGAAAACTGGGATGTCTCCAACCCGCCTGGCCCTTGGCGAGATATAACGATTGAAACAGATACCACAACCTGGTCATTCGTAGACGTCAGCCCCGACGGGAAGTCTGTGGTCTTCGACATGCTCGGTGATTTGTATAGCGTACCCGTATTGGGCGGCACCGTTACGGCCTTAACCGCAGGCATTGAATGGAATTTCCAGCCTTCTTTTAGTCCAGATGGCAAAAGCATTGCATTCGTGTCTGACCGAGACGGCAACGACAATATTTGGGTCATGGACACCGATGGAGGCAACGTTAGGCAAGTTACGAAAGAACGGAATCACAACCTACACAATCCAGCATGGACACCCGACAGTCAGTGGATCGCGGTACGTAAAGGTACCGTTTCAAGACGCAGTATTCCTTCAGGGGAAATTTGGATGTACCACATCAACGGTGGCAGTGGTGTCGAGGTCGTCGATAATAGCGATGGCCAACGCGCCCAAAAATCCATTGCAGAACCGGCTTTTTCTCCCGATGGCAACTATCTTTACTACAGCCAGGACACCACTTCGGGCTGGGTGTGGCAGTACAACAAAGACTCTACCGGTGAGATATTCGCCATTAGACGACTTGATTTAACGACCGGTAAGACAAATACCATCACCGGGGGGCCGGGAGGGGCCGTTCGCCCTACGCCATCGCCAGACGGCCACAAGCTCGCATTTGTAAAACGACTTCCCGATTTCAACAGTGCAATTGTCGTTCGTGATCTTACATCAGGCATGGAAACAGTGGTTTACGAAAGCCTTGAGCGTGACGAGCAAGAGACCGCTGGCAGCCACGGCAATACAACGGCCTTTGAATGGCTTCCCAATGGTCGTGATCTCATATTTTGGACAGCCGGGCAAATTCATCGCGTTAATACTGAGACTGGTGATACAGAAACACTCCCCATCCAATTGTCCGTAACGAAAAAGGTCCGTAAGACGGTCCGATTTCCCGTAGAGGTCGCCCCCGACTGGGTTGAGAGCAAGATGCTGCGCTGGGCACAACTAACGCCCCAGGGTAAGTCTGCAATTTTCAGCAGTATGGGCCACTTGTATCGCTCAGCCATAACTCACAATGGCCCTCAAGAACCCACACGACTCACGCAACAGCGCGAACACTTTGAATACTGGCCCGAGCTCTCCGCTGATGGTCAGCTGGTGGTCTATACCTCCTGGAATGATCAATCACTAGGCCGCGTGAAAGTCGTCAGTGCCAAGGGGGGGGCCACCAGGACTCTAGTCTCAACGCCGGGTCACTACGTACAGCCTAAGTTTTCACCTGACGGCAAGTCAGTCGTTTATCGGAAAACCACAGGAGGCTATTTACTGTCACCCCTTTGGTCTGTTGATCCCGGCATTTACCGCGTTGCAACTGCCGGTGGCACGCCCGTGAAGATCAGCAACACTGGACACCATCCAACATTCAGCGCCGACGGTAGTCGCATTCTTTTTACTACCCGGGGAGAAAAAGGGCTGGAGCTTCATAGCGTCGACCACAACGGCCTCGACAAACGGGTGGTTGCTCAAGGCGAGAAAGTAACAAGCTATGCCGTTTCACCCGATGGCAACTGGTTGGCTTTTACTGAGCACTTTCGAGTCTATGTTATGCCCCTGACCATGACAGGTAAGCCGATGACAGCTCAACGTTCAGGTGGCGCCATTCCTGTTCGCAGCGTCTCAGAACGCGCGGGAGAATTCCTTCATTGGTCGGCGGACAGCAAAGCACTGCACTGGTCAAACGGGCCGGTACTGTTCACTAGAACGCTGAGCGATGCCTTTACCGCACTAACACCAGACAGTGAGCAATCCGACGAGACCGCCGCAGCCGCCGCAGAACCCGAAATTCAATCGATTGACCTGAGCTTCTCAGTGGCCTCTGACAAGCCCGACACTTTGATCGCTCTCGTAGGCGGTACGGTTGTCACTATGCAAGACGCTGATAGTCAGCAACAAGTCCTGTCGGATGGGGTCATTCTTGTGAAGGAAAATCGCATTAGCGCCGTAGGAACTCGCAGTGAAATTGACATTCCTAGCCATGCGAAAATTATCGACGTTACAGGCAAAACTGTGATTCCCGGGCTCATCGATGCCCATGCTCACGGCGGCATGGGTAGTGAAGAAATTATCCCCCAACAAAATTGGATGCAGCTCTCCAACCTAGCCTTCGGTGTCACCAGTATTCACGACCCATCTAATGACACCAGTGAGATTTTTACTCATGCGGAAATGCAGCGGGCGGGTCTGATTTTAGGTCCGAGAACCTGGTCCACCGGAACCATTCTTTACGGCGCCAATTCACCCGGAGCCACAACCGAAGTTCATACTCTTGAGGATGCCGAATTTCATATTGACCGCCTGCGCGCCTCGGGCGCCATCTCGGTAAAAAGCTACAATCAGCTCGCTAGAAGTGCCCGGCAACAAATCATTGAAGCTGCAGATGAGCAAGGCATTATGGTGGTACCTGAAGGCGGCATGAAGTTTCAACACAACATGAACCATCTGATTGATGGCCACACCAGTATCGAACATTCACTGCCCATCGCCCATATTTATGATGACGTAGTGCAGCTTTGGTCTCAGGTGGACACTGGCTACGTGCCCACATTCGTCGTGTCCTACGGCGGACTCATGGGGGAAGAGTATTGGTACGACCGGACCGATGTTTGGCTCAATGAACGCCTCATGCGCTATTCGCCCAAACAATTTGTTGAACCCCGAAGCATGCGCCGACCCAAGGCACCAGACCATCACTACAATCACATCAATGTCGCTAAAACGGCCAAAAAGCTGCGTGATAATGGTGTGAGGGTGATGATCGGCGCCCATGGACAGCGCGAAGGACTCGCACCCCATTGGGAAATGTGGATGATGGTCCAAGGGGGATTTACGCCCTGGGAAGCGCTGCGTGGTGCCACTTATGATGCGGCAGTTCACTTGGGCATGGATGACGATATCGGCTCTATTGCTGCGGGTAAGTTAGCTGACCTAGCCATCATTGAAGGCAACGTTCTAGAGGACATTCGGCTATCGGAATACGTCTCACACACCATGCTCAACGGCCGCTTATATACCACCGCTACAATGAACGAAATATTGACCGGCGAGCACACCACAGCCCCCCTGTTTTTCCATCAGGCCGGCGGCCAACAGTTGCCTGCGGACACGCTGAAGGCGTTAGAGGCCAAACAAGCTCGCCATCATTGGCGTCATTAGTTCAGCGCCACAAACTGGCCCCAGTTCATAACTGGGGTTAATGTAACCAAGGCGTATCCGGTGCCTAAGCATGGCGTTGGGAACGGCTTTATGTGCTTAAATTACATTCAAGAGGGTATTTAATGAACTTATATCGCTATATATGTTATTTTATTACTCAAATAAGCACCCTGGTGAAGCATCCGTGAGTACCCCCCTCTCTCCAATCATTAGCAAAGTTACTGCCGACATAGAGCGTCGCAGCCGCCATCTTCGTGAAGAATATCTCACCATGATTGATGTTATGGCCCGTCAAGCACCCGGTCGAGAACAGCTGAGTTGTGGCAACCTCGCACACGGCTTTGCCGCCTGCAATGAAACCGATAAGTCAGCTATTAAACTCATGGACGCCGCGCACGTAGGTATCGTCACAGCATTTAACGACATGCTGTCGGCGCATCAGCCCTACGAAACTTATCCACAACAGATAAAAGCAGCCCTGCGCGCAGTGGGCAGTACGGCACAAGTAGCCGGTGGCGTACCCGCCATGTGCGATGGTGTCACCCAAGGCCAAGCAGGCATGGAATTATCGCTCTTTAGTCGTGATGTAATTGCGCAGGCAACAGCAGTATCACTATCCCACCAAATGTTTGACGCGGTATTACTCTTGGGCATATGCGATAAGATCGTGCCGGGGCTCTTGATCGGCGCGCTGCAATTTGGACACCTGCCCTGTCTGTTCATTCCCGCGGGTCCCATGCCATCAGGCCTACCCAATAAAGAAAAAGCCGCAGTACGCCAGCGCTACGCCGAGGGCAACGCCACCCGTGAGGAACTGCTTCAAGCTGAAAGTGCCTCCTACCACAGCGCCGGCACCTGCACGTTTTACGGCACCGCAAATACTAACCAGTTATTACTGGAAGCCATGGGATTGCAGCTTCCCGGCGCATCATTTGTCAATCCGGATTCACCGTTGCGCGATGCTCTAACAGACTATGCAGCGCAGCAAGTCACTCGTCTCACCGCCAAGAGTCCTCTTTACACCCCGCTGGGAAAGCAAATTGACGCCCGAGCCTTAGTCAACGCCTTAGTCGCACTGGTCGCCTCAGGGGGATCCACAAACCACTGTATTCATCTTATTGCAATTGCCCGCTCAGCAGGCTACGTGATGACCTGGTCCGATTTTGACGCCGTATCACAAGCAACCCCCCTCCTCGCTCGGGTATACCCCAATGGACAGGCTGATATTAATCACTTCCATGCCGCTGGCGGCACTGGCGTCTTATTTCAAAATCTACTTTCAGATGGGCTGATGCACAGCGACGCACAGACCTGCAGAGGACTACCCTTTTCCGATTTTGTCAGCGAACCTCGTTTAGTCGACGCTGATATCAGCTGGGTAAGACCACCCGAAGTAAGTCTCGACAACAATGTCATAAGGGATACCAAAGCACCCTTTGCGGAAGAAGGCGGACTGCGTTTGCTGGAGGGCAATTTAGGCCGAAGCGTTATAAAAGTATCGGCCGTGAGTGCCGCCCATCGTGTCGTCGAAGCACCCGCCGTTGTTATTGATTCACAACATGCACTTCAGGGGCTCTATGAGTCAGGCCAATTAAACCGTGACTGTGTTGTCGTCGTCAGGTTTCAAGGACCTATGGCTAACGGCATGCCAGAGCTACACAAGCTCACCCCGTTGCTGAGCAGCCTTCAAGACAAGGGCTATGCCGTGGCATTAATTACTGATGGTCGCATGAGTGGTGCCTCAGGCAAGGTGCCCGCCGCCATACACATCACGCCAGAAGCCGCAACAAATGGCCCTCTGGGTCGAATTAGGGATGGCGACATCATTACGCTTGACGCCAATAAAGGGACGCTCAGAGTGGCGCTCTCAGAATCAGAGCTTGCCGCTCGCGAGCCAGCCACGCCACCCGATGCCGACCAAGTTACCGTCGGTAGAAACCTATTTTCTGCTGCGCGTGATCAGGTGAGCAATGCCGAAGAAGGCGCCAGCTTTCTCTTTGCAACGACCCATCAATTCACCGACCAGACCATCTTGGCCGAGGTCAGCTAAGATGGCGGAGAAATGGCATTTGCTGGGGGATATCGGGGGCACCAATGCTCGCTTTGGCATCTGTGACGACCAAAAAGATCAATATCAACTCATAGGGTCCTATGAGGTCGCGGCTTTCCCCACCTTTAGCAACGTCCTAGAGCAGCTAAAAAACGACTTAATTAAAAGTGGTTTATCCATAACCGACGCTGGAGAATCGTGCTTGGCAGTAGCTGGTCCACCTGACGTACAACCCGTGAGCTTTACCAACAGCGCTTGGCGCTTTGACCGGAAGCTGGTGATGACCGCTCTCGGACTGCAGTCGGTACAAATCATTAACGACTTTGCTGCCGCTGCCAGAGCCCTGCCGCTGCTATCTGAAAATCATCTCGAAAAAGTGGGCGGCGGCCGCGCTGAACCCGGAGCCCCCTGTGTGGCACTGGGCCCGGGTACAGGCCTTGGCGTAGCCACACTGGCTCAAACACATGCAGGGGATCTGTTGGTCATTAGCGGTGAAGGCGGCCACGTTGATTTCGCCCCTGTGACCAACGTTGAAGCCGCGGTACTGGATTTTTTGAGAGCGCGTTATGGTCGGGTATCTATCGAAAGGCTGTGCTGTGGCGAAGGTATCAATAATATTTATCAGGCATTGGCCTATCATCGAAATCTAAAAGTAAAATACAGCACTGCAGCTGAAATTGGTGCTGCCGCCCTTAGCGCCGACGATGCGTTATCTCGGGAAACAATGGCCATGTTTTTTGCCGTACTGGGCGCTGCTGCGGGTAATTTTGCCCTAACGATGGGCGCTAAAGGGGGCATATACATCGCGGGCGGCATTGTTCCTCGATACCTAGACCTGCTTCGGCGCAGTGACTTCAGAGCACGTTTTCTCGCCAAGGGTCGCTTCGCTGACTACCTGTCTGGCATTCCCACCTTTGTCGTGACACATAGCCAACTGGGTTTACTCGGCGCTGCTGCGTCACTCAATGACCCCCTGATCAGAGGTTGATCGTGCTAACCAAACCTTACAGTTTTTTAACCTCCGCATTTGTCATACCCGTTATGGTCATCGAACGGGAGACCGACGCTATACCCATGGCCGAAGCCCTAGTAGCAGGAGGCATCAACGTGCTTGAGGTGACACTGCGTACACCTTGCGCTTTAGCGGCAATCAAAGCCATTGCCCAAGCCGTTCCCGACGCGCATGTGGGAGCGGGTACCGTATGCAGTGGCGATGATTTTTCCGCCGCGGTTGATGCAGGTGCACGTTTTATCGTGTCCCCCGGGCAAAGTGATGCATTGTTTAACAAAAGTAGCGCATTGAAGGTACCGCTACTGCCCGGCGCTGTTAGCGCGACAGAAGTCATGCGCGCAGCCGAAGCCGGCTTTAAGGTTTTAAAATTCTTCCCCGCCAGCACATCGGGAGGCGCAGCAGCCATCAAGGCTTTTTCGGGTCCTTTCTCGGATATTAGCTTTGTGCCAACAGGCGGTATTGGCCCGAAAAACCTACTGGAGTATCTCGACCTACCAAATGTCCAAGCCGCTGGAGGCTCTTGGATGCTCCCTAAAGATAAAATTCAGTCAGGAGACTGGCAGGCAGTTACACAGCTCAGTCGTGAAGCCACTGAGTTAGCTAATACGAAGGAATTAATTCAATGAGCGGTGTTGATCTAATTATTTTTGGCGCATCTGGAGACTTGTCTGCGAGGAAACTATTCCCGGCGTTATTTCAACTTGATCGCGCCGATCTCCTGCCCAGCGACTTGCGCATTACCGCAATCGCCAGAGATGAGGTCGATGTTGAAACCTTCATGGCGGGGCTCAGACAGCGAATGAATGGCTACATGGGTTCTGAATCGCCCAACGACGCCGAGTGGCTGCACTACTCAAGGCACTTTCAATACGTCGGCGCTGATTTTGCAAATCCTGACAGCTACTCTGGGATCAGAGAGACGCTAGACGATACCCGTATCAGCTTGTTTTATCTGGCCACCCCGCCCAGTATTTTTGCCCTTATCTGCAATAATCTTGCCGAAAATAATTGTCTTACCGGCGACTGCCGAATCGTATTAGAAAAACCTATCGGCGAATGCCTAGCCTCTTCAAAAGAAGTTAACGAAACTTTGGCACGCTACTTCGATGAAGGCTCGATATATCGCATAGATCACTATCTAGGAAAAGAGACCGTCCAAAATTTATTGGCGCTTCGTTTTGCGAACCGTTTTATCAATAGTCAATGGGATGCAAACTGTATCGACCATGTGCAAATCACCGTGGGTGAAATAGTCGGTATTGAAGGACGCTGGTCTTACTATGATCGCGTCGGTCAGCTACGAGACATGGTTCAAAATCACTTGATGCAACTACTTTGCCTAGTTGCCATGGAGCCCCCCAATAGCCTAGAGGCCGATAGTATTCGCGACGAAAAAGTTAAAATCGTCAAGGCCTTGAGACGGATCGATGTTGATCAAGTTTCAGAGCATGTGGTTAAAGGACAATATAGTCAGGGATGGTCGTCGGGTGTTGCCGTGCCAGGATACCTGGAAGAAGCCGGCTGCGAACGAACCGATAGCGACACCGAGACTTTTATCGCGATTAAGGCCCATGTCGATAACTGGCGATGGGCGGGGGTACCGTTTTACCTTCGAACCGGCAAACGCGTTCCCGAGAAGCTGACTGAAATTATTATTCAGTACAAAGACCTCCCCCACAATATTTTTAGTAGCGGCACGAACATTCCGAATAAACTGATCATTCGGCTGCAGCCTCGAGAGGGTATCGAACTGACAATGGCGTCTAAGCGCCAGACACTGCGAGAGAAACTGTCGCTGCAAAACCACACCCTAGATTTAGATTTCAGAGAAACCACCGGCATGAATCGCATTCCCGATGCCTATGAGCGATTATTCTTAGATGCCATTAATGGCGACCAATCGCTATTCGTTGGCCGGGAAGAAATTGAAGAAAGCTGGCGCTGGTGTGATGAATTGATTGACGCCTGCCATCAAAGAAATATTGAAACGAAGCCCTACCACGCCGGTTCCTGGGGACCACCTAAAGCCGAGCTCTTGATTGAAAAAGACGGTCGGAGCTGGCATGACTGAACAGACCTTCGATTCAACCGATAAACTCAACACGGAATTGGCCAAGGCTATCTCCGGTCGCCTTCAGGCCGCCATCACAGCGCGGGGCAAGGCCACCCTAGTGGTTTCGGGAGGCTCCACGCCGCGCCCGCTCTTTGCTCAACTGGCAGCAGCCGATATCCCATGGAAAAACGTCACGGTGCTTTTAGCCGATGAGCGCTGGGTAGCATCAGATCATGAAGCGTCAAATGAAGCGATGGTTCGGGAAAATCTGCTTCAGGGCAACGCCGCTGCCGCGCAGTTTCTAAGCTTACTCCCAGATCTTACCAACGAAGCGGGCAACTTGCGGACAGTTTGTGAGCAACTTGACCAACTTGGCACCTTTGACGTTGTGATACTAGGCATGGGCGGTGATCGCCACACAGCCTCCTTGTTTCCGTGTGCCGAAGAAATTCATGACGGTCTCAACACTTTGGAAGCTGCGTTGATGACCCACCCCCGCACCGCGCCTCACACGAGAATTTCTTTGTCTAGAAAACGTTTAGAGGATTGTCACTGGGGTGCCGTTCATATTGTAGGCCAAGAAAAACTCGAAGTGGCCCATGAAGCCATGACGATCAATGAACCGACGGAAGCACCTATCGCAGTTTTTCTACCACCAAGGGGCCAATTTCAGCTCTGGTCCGCCCCCTAGAGCGTTTCACTCATAGCGTCGCAGGCAGCGATGCTTCGCCGGATCTTATGAGCACGTGTTCCCTGATTAGGGCCTACCCTGCAACTCTGGCAAGAGAGTACCTCTTACCCTATGAGTTTAGGCGGCTTTTTCCGTCGTCAACCCCGCTATCGCACTTAACTCAAGGGCATTATCCAGCATGCGGTTTGAAAATCCCCACTCATTGTCGTACCACGCCAACACTTTGACCAAACGCCCGGATACTCGGGTGTGATTGGCATCAAAGTTAGCTGAGTGGCTATCGTGATTAAAATCAACCGAAACCAAAGGCCGCTCGTTGTACCCCAGAATTCCAAAGCCATCCTCTCGTGCGGCTTCTGACATCAGGCTATTGATCTCCTCAACCGAGGTATCACGCGCAGCAGTAAAACTCAGATCAACCAACGACACGTTAAGCGTTGGAACACGCACCGCCAGGCCATCAAGTCGACCTTGTAGCTCCGGCAACACCAAGCCAATGGCATTGGCGGCACCCGTTGCGGTAGGAATCATACTTTGTCCCGCTGCACGGGCCCTAAATAGATCCTGATGATAGACGTCATTTAAATTCTGATCATTGGTGTAAGCGTGGATGGTCGTCATCAAACCACTCACCAGTCCAATTTTCTCATGCAATGGCTTCACGATAGGCGCCAGGCAGTTTGTGGTGCAGGAGGCGTTTGAGATAACGCGATGTTCAGACCTTAGGGTGTCATGGTTGACTCCATAGACAATCGTTGCGTCCGCATCTTTGGTCGGTGCCGACACCAGAACACGCTGCGCCCCGGCCTCGAGGTGGCCAGCCGCAGAATTACGAGCCGTGAACAAACCGGTGCACTCAAGAACGAGGTCGATGCCCAGCTCCTCCCAAGGAAGTTGGCTGGGCGTCCGCTCATTAAACACGGCTATCCGATTACCATCGACAGCCAGATAATCTTTTCCTGAGGTCACAGCATGTGAAAAACGGCCATGCGCAGTATCAAATTCCAACAGATGGGCGTTAATAGCGGGCTCACCGAGGTCGTTAATTGCAACAATCTCAATGGCCTGTGCTAGCGCTGGACGGTCGTAGTAGGCTCGTAAAATATTGCGACCGATACGACCAAAACCGTTGATGGCAACTCTTATCATGACCTGTCCTCGGGCGATGTTATAGGCAAACAGAAACTTTTAATGTGAAGCTTTATTACATTTTTAGGTATTAAAGCTGGGTTTGCAAGAATTTTTTTTGTTATCATTACAGGCTATAGCTGCCACACTCACTGTCATACACACACCAGCATTGCGATAAGGTCTCCAATGACTAACGACAATAATGTACTGACTCAAATTCAGGCAGCACTCCCCGGACTTAGCAAATCAGACACCAAAATTGCCCAAGTGGTTCTCGCAGATCCAGAGGCAGCCACCCACGCCAGCATTGCCTTGCTAGCCCAGCAAGCCAACGTTAGCGAGCCCTCAGTTAACCGTTTTTGTAAACGACTGGGGGCAACCGGCTACCCAGATTTCAAAATTTGGTTGGCCCGCTCTCTGGTAGCGGGTGTGCGCTATATCAGCCAGGTTGTGGACCCGGACGATACCGTGGCCACCTACCCCGGCAAGTTGGTCGATAACACCGTCAATGCACTGTTGTTAGCTCGAGAAAACCTCCCGCTCGATACTCTGGAGGAAGCCGTCGAACGCTTAGACGCGGCGAAGCGCATTTATTTTTTCGGGATGGGCACCTCAGCGGCGGTAGCTCAAGACGCAGAGCACAAGTTTTTTCGCTTTCAGACACCCGTAACAACTCACACAGACCCACTTATGCTGCGAATGCTTGCCGCCGGTGGGCGCCAAGGCGATGTTTTCGTTTTTATTTCTCATACCGGGCGTACTGAAGCCATCGTCGACGCAGCTGCGCTTGCCGCTGAAAGTGGTGCAACTGTTATTTCATTGACCGCTCAGGGCTCACCATTGGCAGACGCAAGCCATTGCGTCATCGGTCTTGAGGCGTCTGAAAACACTGAAGATTACCTGCCCATGACATCGCGCATCGTGCACCTCGTCATCATCGATATTCTCGTGACCGGGGTTACATTAAAGCGCGGTGAGCCCTGCATTGAACACCTTGCTCGAATGAAAGAAAGCCTATTGCCTACGCGCCTACCACTTAACAGAAAGCGATCAAAACCATGACCCCGTCTTC
>Ga0213863_10001135_pt1 | contig 19770 bp, 14 predicted proteins | sample PICome_8_FD_160128 | JGI IMG/M metagenome (GOLD analysis project Ga0213863, IMG submission 160128) | Coastal seawater microbial communities near Pivers Island, North Carolina, United States - PICO497 | ecosystem: Environmental > Aquatic > Marine > Coastal | place: USA: North Carolina... | reverse complement strand
TTGGTGATGGTGATTTTCATAGAAGAAATTTAACCAGCTAAGCTACTCTGCCTAACGTCTGGTAATGGGGGGATTCGGCCTTGGTGATTGTCTTTGTTGGTCTTCTCGCTGGCGCTAGCTGGCTGATCTATCTGGTACTGCGCAAGGATCCTCTTGCGCAGTACGATCTCCCTCTGGGCGAGCTGGTAACAGTGGATGACCCGGAAACTCAGCGTCAGTCAGACGCGGCCATAGAGGTACTCAATCAACGCTTTAAAGCCAGTCCGGTAAGTTCCGGCAAGCTTTCGATAAAACAGCGAATACCGCTGATGCGTGAGGCGATGGAGACGTTTTTCAGTGACAGCGAAAAGCAATGTGTGAGCAGCTTTACCCCAGAGGATGCTGGCGGTGTGCCGGCGGAGTGGGTGGTGGCTCCCGGCGTAGACGCGGGCAATAATCGCAGGTTGCTGTATATCCATGGTGGGGCCTTTTTTGCTGGTAGCCCTAAGACTCATCGGGTGATAACCAGCAAGCTATCAGAAATCAGCAACTGTTCTGTGCTGGCGATTGACTACAGATTGATGCCCGAATTCACTAGGGTAAATGCTGTAGAAGACTGTCGCAGCGCCTATGACTGGATGCTGCAAAACGGCGCTCAGGGCCCAGGTGAGGCCTCTTCCGTGTTAATGGCTGGAGATTCAGCCGGTGGCAATCTGACATTGGTAATGCTGGCCTGGTTGCGGGATACCGGGCGGCGAGCTCCTAACGCCGCGTTGGCCCTGTCGCCGGTAACCGACTGCCGCTTTGCTAGCCCCAGTATCTACGATAATTTGACCTCTGATGTCATGCTTAAACCATTGGCTGCGCGCATTACTCGCTTGCCTAGATTTGTTATTGGCCTTAGTGCCCGTCACCTAGCTCGACATAATCCCAGGGACCCATTGATATCGCCATTGTTGGGTGATCTTGGGGGTTTATCGCCAACCTTGGTGCTGGCCAGTGATGCAGAAATTTTGCGCGATGATGGCCGGCGCTACGCCAACAAGGCGGTGGCCGCCGGCTCTGAGGTGCAGTTTAAATATTGGCAAGGAATGCCCCATGTGTGGCCCATGTTCCATCCGGAGTTACCGGAGGCTATGCAGGCCTTTGATCATATAACGGCGTTTTTTAAGCGCTACTCTTAAGCCTGAGGCTTTTTTAGCATCAATGCTGGGGTTTTTTTGGTGTAGGCAATAAATTCCGGGTCTCGTCCCCATTTCTTCTGAGCCAAGGCTTCCAACAGTGGAATACCGCTGACCTTGGTGAGAAGCAGATAGACAAATATTGGAGAGATCATGGTGGCCAGTTGCCAGCCCGAGAGCACCGGCAGGGCAACCAAAGCCAGACCTAACCAGAGTGTGATTTCACCGAAATAATTGGGATGTCTTGACCAGGCCCAAAGCCCGGTAGTGATAAACCGATCGCGATTGTCTGGGTCTGCTCTAAACTTGGTCTTCTGGTTGTCAGCGGCCACCTCTATGACCATGCCGCTTATCCAGAGTGCGATGCCGATATAGCCCATTATGCCGAGGGGCACGCTGGTATTTGATGTGAGGGCGGCCAGGCCTGCGGCCATGGTGACCAGCACCCAGAGCCCGCCCAGTGTCCAGGTCATCAGGAACCAAAGAAACTTTGTTTTCATAACGATAAAGCGCTTATCTTGGCCATCTCTCTTAATCCGCCAAAAGAGAAACGAGCCCAGCCGAATTGCCCAGATCAGTATCATGGAGCCGATAATCATATCGCGAATATCCAGCTGCGGATTAAGCATGATTGCAGCAGCCACGGTGCTGATATAAGAGATGGACCCGGTCAGGTCAAAGTAATGTTCGGTCTGGAAGGCAAAAGAAGGCAGGAAGATCAGCCAGTGCAGGGCAAAGCCAATTAGGCCGCAGATCAAAAACAGGGGCAAACCTTGCAGGGGAATGCTGCCTTGGCTACCGGCGGCCAAAATGGCTGCGGCAATAACTAGGGAGGCGGTGATACCAATCAGGCTTCGTTTTTTATTCATTATTAATCTCTGCTTGTGGGCACATTCTATTGTCCTTTATACGGTGATTGGAGGGATACCAGATTAGTAGGCTAGGGTGCCATATTGTATCTAGTAACTATCCATAAAAAGGTAGGGACTGTACTGGCTGCAACCGCCGCCGGCTAGGTTGTTATAGCGCTCGACATCCCAGAAATCAGCGCTCTGGTAGGAGATAAAAAAGCTTTCAACAAACAGTTGGCAGCGTTGCCGCTGGTTATCAAACTGAGTATCGTCCTCTATCTGCTGAATCATTTCTTCGATGCTGGGATTGAAGGCTTCCATACGCCAGCCACCGCCCGCTGGGCTGTCTAGGATCATGGTGTTGCTGCCATTGGGACTCCAAGGGAGCCATTCTTGGCCATCTCTGCTTTTTCCCGGGGAGCCGTTGTGGGCAAATTGGCCCCAGTAATCCATTATTACTGAGGAAAGTGCCTTGCGGCCTTCTAGGCTTTCTTCGCCATAGAAAAAAGGCAATCGCATAGCGCCAATATAGTCATCAAACACAAAGCTGATTTCGATCCCGTGACCGGCGCCTACTAATTCGGGCAGATCAACAATCCAGTTTGACGGGGACTCGTCCCAGTCAAACCTGTAGCTGTAAACCTGATTTTTTTCACTGCCACCCTGCATCAGTCGCGCCATCTCGCTGCCGCCCAGCCCATGCCATCGCCAGTTGTAATAGTTGGCGTAGCGCTGGTAGTCCTTATTGTTGCGAATGCTAGGTATGGTGCCGAGATAGGTGCGAACAAATCGGGGATCACTGGCCATAAAGGCCCTCTCTTCATCTCGGTTGGAGCCGATGATCAATGGCACTGCATTGTAGAGAGTTGGGTCAGCGAACAGTTCGGCAAAGGGCTGCTCTGGCAGCACATGGCCGTCGCGCAGCAACTGGGGGATATGGATTTTGTCTGGGTTTTGGGCATTGACCAGGCTGGCTGCAATCAGGCTTTCTGCAGGCTGGGCGTAGAGCAGGGCGGCGATAGAAGGGTCGGACATGATATTGAGATCATCCATGGCTTCGGCTCGATCGGTCGCTATGTTCTCTTTGATTAGAAGCTCCGCTAGCAGCTCATTAGCGCTAAATGGCCAGCCTGGCTGGCGGTCATCGTAAAAATTTTCTGCGCTGGCTAAGGTCTCAGAGCGCGACGAGCCGCTCTGGCTAATAGCGCGATGGAACAATCCCTTGGCTAGGGGTGAGGCCATAAGACCAAACACATTTCTGCCTCCGGCGGATTCACCAAATACAGTGACATTGCCTGGGTCGCCGCCGAAAACTGCAATATTTGTCTGTATCCATCTCAGGGCGGCGATAATATCCAGTAGACCGTAGTTGCCGGAGGCATCCTCTGGGTTGCTGGCGCCGTTGCGAATGCTGCGATGGCTAAAGTTGCCCAAATGGCCGAGTCGATAATTGACGGAAACAAAGATGATCTGCTGGTCAGCGGCAAGTTTCTGTCCCTGATAAAAACGTGATGAGCCCTGGTTGTTGCCGCCCCCATGAATCCACAGCATAACTGGTAGTTGGCTGAGGCTGGGGTTTTGCGGTGCCCAGATATTGAGGTAGAGACAGTCTTCGCGGCCAACAATGTCGCCGTTGGTGCCGCTTTCTCCTGCAAGGAAACTCCAGGCCTGCATGCAGGGTTTGGGCGCCCTGAGGGCCAGCAGGGGGGCTTGCCAACGATCAGCTGGCCGCGGGGCTCGCCAGCGCAATTCTCCTACAGGTGCACGGGCGTAGGGAATGCCTTGCCAGCCGAAGGTATTGGCGATATCGGTAAAGCCAATAACCGGCCCTCTGGTGGTCTCTCTGGCGGTGATTGGATCTGGAATATGGGTGACAGCTCTGCCAACCACTGCTTGGTCTAGATCAATCGAATCGTCCCTGAGATTGACCCCCAATCCAATCAGCGCCAGCGCAAAAATGCCGGCGGCAACTGCCATACTTCTTTTGTACATCTCTGTGCCTTGAGTTTATTTAATCCAGCAATAAATTAGCCAGGTGGCTTCTGTGGTGCTGGGCATCGCCGTATTGATGTTGGGACCAGAGTGCTCGGCGCAGATAGAGCTGCGCATCGCAGTCGTAGGTAAAGCCCATGCCGCCGTGAAACTGGATAGCGCGATCGCCGGCAAACATCAGGGCATCAGTGGCCTGAGCCTTGGCCATGCGGCAGGCGATTTCACCGTCCCTGTCTAGGGGGCCCTGGCCAATTACGGTGGCTGCATGGTAGATCAGGGTTCGGGCAGAGTCCATCTGTATCAGCATATCCACAGTGGGGTGCTTAAGAGCTTGGTAGGAGCCGATCAGGCGACCAAACTGAATTCTACTGGTGAGATAGTCAACTACGCAATCAAGAGTAGCAGCGCAGGTGCCAGTGGCTTCTGTGGCCAGCAACAGGGCGCCGATCAGCTTGCTATCCCGCAGTGCCGTATCGCTGTGGGGCATTATATTGTCGGCACCGACCTTTACTCCGCTAAAATTTACTGTGCAGGCGCGCTTGGTCTCGTCGATCAGTACCTTGCTGATCCGGGCGTCGGCGCTTAGTTCGCTGGCGTCCACCAGTACTAAAACCTGATTATCGTTATGGCGGGCGGACACCACAAAGACATCTGCCACTGCGGCATCTGCAACTAGCAGCTTGCTGCCCTGCAATTGCAGCTCGCTGCCCAGATCTTCGAGTAGGCAGGTGGATGTGCTGGCGCCAAAGTCTTCGTTGTCCAGCAATGCCATGGTACCTACGGCACCAGCGGCCAACTTGGGTAGCCAGTTTTCTTTTTGTTGCTCGGAGCCACCTCTGGTAATTGCCTGGCTGGCAATGGTGCTGGCGATTAACGGTGTGGTTAGTAGGTGTTGGCCCATGCTCTCTACCAAGGGTACCACTGCGCCAATACTCAGCCCGGAGCCGCCGTATTGCTCGGGGATGGCAATGCCGGCCCAGCCGAGTTCTGCCATTTCTGACCATACTTGCGGGGCGAAGCCGATCTCGGTGTTTAGCAGGCTGCGCACGGTGGTGATATCAGATTTGCTGCTGCAAAAATCTTTGGCGCTATCTAGAACCATTGCCTGTTCTTCGCTAAAAGCAATGGCCATATTGGTTGATCTATTTGTCATTGTTTTAGTCCTTATTTAGTCTTTTGGCAGGCCGAGCACATGCTCGCCAACAATATTCGCCTGCACCTGGCTGGTGCCGCCGCCTATAGTGGTAGAGAAATTATTCAGGTAGGCGCGCTGCCAGAAGCCGCCGTCCACTGCTTCTTTATCCCCTACATAGAGAGCGCTCTGTGCACCCTGCAATGTCAGAGCGTACTGCCGCATCCGCCGGTAGTACTCGGTGCTGCGTAATTTACCGGATAGAGCCAGTGAATTAGGGTAGTCAGCACAGAGTGCGGGAATGCCCATGCGCCCCTCCGCAAGGTGGAGGGCTTTTTCTTCAATCAAAAATTTGACCAGGTTATCTCTGGTGATGGGGTCTTTTAACAATGGCTGGCCATCGCGCTCAATGTCCTCGGCCATACGCAGTAAATCATTCATGACGATGGACAAAATGGAGATGCCTCCAGCGGCACCGGCTTCAGCGCCGCGCTCGTACTGAAGGGTCTGCATGGCGATGCGCCAGCCCTGGCCCTCTTCGCCCATCATACAGTCGGCGGGGATGTGGCTGTCGTTGAAGAAGGTTTCCGTAAAGCCGTATTCACCGGTAAGCTTTTTAATCGGCTTGGTGCTGATGCCCTGAGCGTCCATCGGTGCCAAAAAGAATGAGAGGCCATTGTATTTGCGCTCGGCCAGGCTATCAGTGCGGGCCAGCAGGATCATATATTTGGCATAGTTGCCCATGGTGGTCCAGATTTTACTGCCATTGACCACATAGTCATCACCGTCGCGCACAGCTTTGGTTTGGATGCTGCCCAGGTCTGAGCCATGACTGGGTTCAGAGAAGCCTTGGCACCATATGTCTTCGGCATTAAGAATACCTTTTAGGTATTTCTCTCGCTCGTAATCCGTGCCCTTGTCGAGAATAAGCGGACCAGCCCAGCCAAGGCCAATCACATTAAAGCAGATGGGCACTCGTGCCAGTTTCATCTCGGCGTCGGCAATATCTTGAAATAAGGGGGACATGCCGCGGCCACCGTATTGCTCTGGCCAGGCCATACCCAGATAGCCCGATGACCAGACTTTATGCTGCCATTCCCGCAGAAAGTCCAAAACCTGTTCTGAACCGACCTCCATAAAGGTCTGGGGGAGTAAAAATCCGGGATCTGATGGTTTGTTGTGTTTAATCCAGTCGGCGACTTCTCTGCGGAATTCTTTTAGGTCTGCTTCATTGGCCATAGTTCTCTGTCTCGTCTGTCTGATTTTACTTTCTACAACCTTAGCTTTGAGTCTGATATCTGTCTGTTTAATCGGTGCCATTTGATTAAGATTTGGCGCCAATTGGCCTGTCACTAATGTCGGGGGGGGCAGGCATGGCTGAGCGCAGGGACTGAAATTAAGCACTAGGGTCGATGGGGGGCTTAAATTAATCTAAATTGTGATAATAGTCTTTTAACTATCTGATTAATATAATAAAAGTAAATTTTAATCACTGTTGTTATGTTGCTGGCGCAGGCCTAATGGAAGTCTGTTATCCCGGGGCTACTCTCGCATGGTGCTAGCCATTTACAGGGCCCTTAGCCCTCTAATGCCCCCCCATGGGGCATTGGGTGGTAGTCTTCCTTGGGGTTTGTCTCTTGCAATTGCGCGGTCTGTCTTGAATACTCACGACCCAAATGCTGGGTCCCGCTACCGGGTATAGTGGCCTGACAGAGAGCCTGATCGAACTGATAATAATAATGTTAAGGATACATTCATGAGTGAATCTACGCTTGAGCAAAAAACTATTTTTGGCCACCCTCGAGGGTTGGTGGTTTTATTTTTGACCGAGATGTGGGAGCGATTTTCCTATTACGGTATGCGTGGCTTGCTGATTATTTATTTAACTCAGCATTTTCTGTTCTCTGATGAGAAATCGAGCCTGATCTATGGGGCCTATACGGCCTTGGTCTATGTGATGACCATTGTTGGAGGCTCTTTGGCTGATCGCTATCTGGGAGCACGCAAGGCGGTGACCTTTGGCGCGATTCTGCTGACTCTGGGCCACTTTGGTATGGCCTTTGAGGGCGAGGGCTCTACGCAATTTCTAAGCTACAACGACAGCGAATATCGCATTGAGCTTGATGCTCGGGGCGGGGATGCAAGGCAGCAGTTGGTGTCGGCCCAGGGCTCGTCTTATATCATTTTTACTGAGCAGACCATGGAGATCCAGGCGCCGGAGCAAGTGGGCTTGCCTGCCAGCATCGATCGCAGTGAATTTACCATGTATGTAGAGAGGGAAGAGCTCTATGTGAATATGCTGTATCTGTCGCTGGCGCTACTAATTGCAGGTGTGGGTTTTTTGAAAGCCAATATCTCTACCATTGTTGGTTCCCTCTATGGGTTTGGGGATTCTCGGCGCGACTCTGGTTTTACCATCTTTTATATGGGCATCAATATGGGGGCATTTTTGGCCTCTATCTTCTGTGGCTATCTGGGTATTGTTCACGGCTGGAAGTATGGCTTTGGTCTGGCTGGCGCCGGTATGCTGTTGGGGCTAGTGATTTTTCTTTCCTGCCAGAGTTGGTTGGAAGGAAAGGCTGAGCCTCCGTCGATGGAAAAGCTGAAAGAAAAAGTACTGTTTGGTCTCAATGTTGAATGGGCCTGCTACATGGTTGGTTTTGCCATTATTGCTCTGTCCATGTTTTTAGTGATGAATGAGGAGCTGGTGGGCGGTATTCTCGGCCCTATTGGCCTATTGATGCTGCTGGGGCTGCTTGGCTATGCAGTAACTCAGTTGGCGGGAGATGAGCGTTCACGCATGTTGGCAGCGGTGTACTTTGTGCTTGCCCAGATTCCTTTCTGGGCGCTGTTTGAGCAGGCGGGCTCGTCTCTCAACCTGTTTACTGCCCGTTTAGTGGATCGGGAGATGCTTGGCTGGTCTGTTCCTGGCCCGGTTTTTCAGTCTCTGAATGCTGGATTTATCTTTATTTTTGCGCCGCTGATGGCTTGGCTCTGGGTCTGGTTGGCTAAGCGGCAGCTCAATCCCTCCACGCCGGTTAAGTTTGCCCTTGGCGTGGCGATGGCGGGGCTGGGCTTCCTCGTATTGGTGGCCGGTATGAAGGGATCTGGCGCGGTTGGATTTACGCCGGTTATCTTTATTTTTCTCATTTACTGGATTCACGCCATGGGTGAGTTGATGGTTTCACCGGTTGGATTATCTGTGGTGACGAAGTTGGCACCAGCCCGCATTGTTGGTATGAGCATGGGTGCTTGGTTCCTGTACTCGGGGCTGTCAAATTTCCTCGCCGGTATTATTGCGCGCACCACAGGTGCTGAGACTATTGGTGGTCAGATGACCAATGTTGCGGCGGCCAAGGCAGGCTATATTGAGGTGTATTCTCAGGTGGGTTATATGGCTCTGGGGATCTCGGTGCTGATGTTGTTGGTGTCACCCGCCATCAGCAAGATGATGCGCGGTGCAGATTGAGTTTTAAGCCATCTCTGTAGAACAAAAAGGCAGCCTGTTGGCTGCCTTTTTGATTCTGGGATGTCCTTTTTAGTAGAACAGTAGAGGGTGATCGAGTTCGCCTGAGCAAAATTCTGATAGATCTAGCTGTTCATCTTCTGGGTACAGGGTGTTGATATTGATGCTGGGCCCGGAGAGTAATGCTGCAGGCCCCACCGTACTCAGGGTGCTGTGCACGCTAAAGAACTTCTTTAGTTCGCCATTGAGGTTCACTTGCATACGAAAGCTGGGCATGGGCTCTAGCGCCGCTGCACGCTGTCGCCAGTCGGCGGGCACATTTTCATGCTTAGCCAAACGATCGCGCATTTCATGATCCCGAGGGTTGTCGCTAAATAGGGCTCGCTGCTCTAGGGACATCAAAATCACTGATAATGTGTCTTCCCAGCCGCTGATTAGGTTGCCCGCACCCTCGCGGCTAAAGACAAATTCAAAGTTGTTGGTGACGCGATCGAGAATGGCTTTGCTGATGGTTTGGTTAAACAGTCCGACCCAGCCGCGGTTTACCATCAGTATGTCGCTGGCGTCGTTCATTACTATGGCGGGATAGGGGTCAAGTGCCTTGAGCGAGAGGGTCATGGTCTTGCGCAGCCATTTTAGCTCTGGGGCGTGAAAATCCAGTTCACCGGTGCTGGGCAAAAAGCCTGCGGCGATCAGCAGGTGATTAGTATCCCGCTGACCTAGGTTCATGGCTTGGGCTATATCTGTAGCTAGGTTTTGGCTGGGGCGGCTGCTGCCATTTTCCAGACGGCTGATATGGCGGGGCGAGCTATTAATCAGATTAGCGAGTTGCTCTTGGCTGTGACTGTGCACGCCGCGCCAGAATTTCAGGAAGCGGCCAAAAGCCAGGCTGGTGTCTGAGTTTGAAGATGTAATTGGCTGGTTCTCGCGGTAATTTTGAACAGCGGCTATGGTAGTCATGGGATTGACTAATCACAACCGCAGATGCCATGGTAAGCATTAGTTTCAGTGATAGGGGTTAATCTGTAACCGGACATATGATGTCATGGCTATCACTGGTTTTGAGGTGCAAACTCTGCCATCTAAAATGGCAAAATACAGATGTATATCTTGACCGGCAGGTCACATTAACAGAGGAGAAATGCGATGCCAAAAGTTATCAAGAAATCGGAAATCGAGCAATATATTGGCCATGTTTGTGAGCCCACAGATTGGTTTGAGGTAACTCAGGAGCAGGTTAATGAATTTGCCGAGTGCACATTGGATCGCCAGTTTATCCATATCGACCCGGAAGCTGCGGCGAAAACCCCTTTTGGTGGCACTATTGCCCATGGCTTTTTGACTCTGTCGATGCTGTCTTACTTCTCTGAAAGCTATAACTTGCTGATCGAAGGCATCTATATGGGGGTTAACAAGGGCTTCGATAAGGTGCGTTTTGTGGCACCTGTGCGTGTTGGCAGCAAAATCCGCTGTCATGCCACGGTTCAGGAAATTACCGAGAAACGTCCTGGCCAGTACGATTTTAAGGTGGAAGTTTCCGTTGAAATCGATGGTGGTGATAAGCCGGCTCTGGTTGCTGAATGGTTAAGCGTTCAGATGGCTAATTGATAAAATTCAAAGGTTAAGGAATGAAGATGAGTATTAATTTTGACGGAAAAGTAGCAGTCGTCACTGGCGCTGGCAATGGCTTGGGTCGCTCCCATGCGCTCGCCTTGGCCGAACGCGGTGCCAAAGTTGTGGTAAATGATCTTGGCGGTGCTAGAGATGGCACTGGTGCATCTTCTGATGCGGCGATGGAAGTCGTTGGCATGATCGAAGCGGCCGGCGGCGAAGCCTTTGCCCATGGCGCCAATGTGGCCAAGTTTGATGAAGTGCAGGATATGGTGTCTCAAGCAATGGAGAAGTGGGGCCGTGTCGATATTCTGATCAATAATGCCGGCATTCTTCGCGATAAATCATTTGCAAAAATGGATCTGGCGGATTTTCAGCTGGTGATGGATGTGCACCTGATGGGCTCGGTAAACTGTACCAAAGCTGTGTGGGATATTATGCGTGAGCAGAACTATGGCCGTATTGTGATGACGACTTCTTCAAGCGGTATGTACGGTAACTTTGGCCAGACTAACTATGGTGCGGCGAAGATGGCGGTTCTGGGCTTTATGAATACGCTGGTGTTGGAGGGCGGCAAGAACAATATTCATGTCAATGCGCTAGCACCAACAGCTGGTACCCGTATGACTGAAGATCTGATGCCTCCCGAAGTGCTGGGCATGTTGACGGCGGAGTCAGTGACTGCTGGTGCATTGATTCTCTGTGATGAGAAGGCTCCAACCAGAACTATTCTCTGCGCTGGTGCTGGCGGTTATGCCAAGACCAATATTTTTGAGACTGACGGTATCTTTATGTCGAAAGACGAGCAGACTCCTGAGGCTATTTTGGCTAAGTGGGATGAGCTTAGCGATACCTCTGATCATCAGGCCTTGGAGTCTGGTGGCAAGCAAACCGAGAAGTTTTTGATGAAAGCTATGGCGGCGCTTAAGGCTTGATGGCCAGTCTTGTTCCAAATTTAAGAATAATTAACTAAGGATATTATTATGAAAGAAGCAGTAATCGTTTCAGCGGCTCGTACCCCAATCGGCCGAGCTTTCCGCGGTGCATTCAACAATCTTGAATCACCTTCTATGAGCTCTCATGCTATTACCGCTGCTGTTGCTCGCGCTGGCGTTGACCCTGCAGAGATTGATGACTGCATTATGGGTGCGGCTATGCAGCAGGGCACTCAAACAATGAATTTGGGCCGACAGGCGGCTATCGCGTCTGGTTTGCCAGTGTCTGTGTCTGGTATGACTGTTGACCGTCAGTGCTCTTCTGGCTTGATGGCAATTTCTATCGCGGCAAACAATATTACTAATGATGGTTCGCCGATTATTGTGGCGGGCGGTTGTGAGAGCATCAGCTTGATTCAAAACGAGAAGTTTAACGCTCACCGGGTGGCTGACCCGCTGGCTATGAAGCATGCGCCGCTGATCCATATGCCTATGCTGGACACTGCTGAGACTGTTGCCAATCGCTACAGCGTTTCTCGCGAAGCTCAGGATGAGTACTCAGTGATCTCTCAGGCGCGCACTGCGGCGGCTCAGGAAGCTGGATTGTTTGCGGATGAGATTGTGCCTGTTACTGCGACTAAGTTGGTCACTAACCGTGAAACTGGTGAGGTGACTGAGGAGGAAGTTACTCTAACTAAGGATGAGGGTAACCGCCCTGGTACTAATATTGAAGGCTTAAGCGGTCTCAATGCGGTGCGCAATGGCGGCACTATCACTGGTGGTAATGCTTCTCAGTTGTCTGATGGCGCTGCTGCTGTTGTATTGATGGATGGCACCTTGGCTTCTCAGCGCAACCTAGAACCTCTGGGTGTTTATCGCGGTATGGCTGTGGCTGGTTGTGAGCCTGATGAGATGGGTATTGGCCCGGTTTTCGCTATTCCTAAGTTGCTGCAGCGCAATGGTTTGAAGATGGACGATATTGGTCTTTGGGAGCTGAACGAGGCGTTTGCGGTGCAGGTTCTGTACTGTCGCGATAAGTTGGGCATTCCTATGGAGCGCTTAAATGTTAATGGCGGTTCTATTTCTATTGGTCACCCCTTTGGTATGAGTGGTGCGCGTATGGTGATGCATGCGTTGATGGAAGGTAAGCGTCGTGGTGAGAAGTATGTAGTTATCACTATGTGTGTTGGCGGTGGTATGGGTGCTGCTGGTTTGTTTGAAGTGCTTTAATCCCAACTCGTTAGTTTGATAGAAAATGCGCCATCGACTCTTTTTTGGGTTGGTGGCGTTTTTGTATATGGGCAGCTTTTGGATTGAGTGGCGTTTGTATATAGGGCAGCCCCTGTAGCCAACGCGAGGGTCTCTTTAAGGGCCCCTTGCTTCAGTCTACAACAAGTTTTTATATTGAAATATGCTCGCTAGGAAGGCAATGTAAGCCTGATTAATGTAACGTTAAAAATAATAAGAGAATAAGCAAAATGAAAAGCATCAATCGTAGCAAAGGCTCTATGGCGCCTGCACTAGCAAGCCTTTTTACTATCTTTGCCTTAACCGCTGGATGTGATCACCCAAACAATTCTATAGCAACTGAGCCAGCTGATACCGGAGCCAGCGAATACACTATCGCCAGTAATAAAACCTTCGCAGACAACCTGGATCTAGAGAACCAGCAAGACTTTAAAGATGCCCGTCGTGGCATGATCGCCGAAGCGCCAAACACCGCGCTGATCAGTAAAAGTGGCGTGCAGCTTTGGGATGCCGGCGCCTATGACTTTATACAGGGCGAGGCGCCGGATACAGTCAATCCAAGCCTGTGGCGACAGGCTAAGCTGAATAATATTCGCGGACTATTTAAAGTCGATGAGGGCATCTACCAGCTGCGAGGGTTTGACCTGGCCAATACCAGCCTGATCAAAGGTGATACGGGCTGGATTCTGGTAGACCCGCTGACCACGCTAGAAACGACCGAAGCGGCCATGGCTTTTGCTGAGCAGCATCTGGGTGAAATAAAACTGACCGGCGTTATCTTCACCCACAGTCATATAGATCATTTCGGTGGCGTGCTGTCACTCATTAATAGCCAGCAGGCGGATGATAATAAGGTGCCTATTATTGCGCCATCTGGGTTTATGGAAGAGGCCACCAGCGAGAATATTATCGCTGGGCCGGCCATGACCAGACGCGGTGTCTATATGTTTGGCAACAGTCTGCCTCGCTCTGCCGAGGGGCATGTGGATGCTGGGCTGGGTAAGCAGGTTATCTATGGTAGCACCTCGATTTTGCAGCCTACGCTGGTTATTGATCAGCCCGAAATGGCTCTGAGTATCGATGGGGTAGAGTTTGAGTTTTACAATATGCCCGGATCGGAAGCACCAGCGGAATTAACCTTTTACCTGCCTGAGCTCAAATCTTTCTGCGGTGCTGAGGTGCTGTCCCATGTGATGCACAATGTGCTGACACTTCGCGGCGCCAAAGTGCGTGATGCGCTGCTGTGGAGTGATTATATTGGTCAGTCTATCGACCGGCTGGATGAGGTGGAGATATTCTTTAATAGCCATCATTGGCCGACCTGGGGCCATGATCGGATTATTGCTCAGATGCAACAGCAGCAGGATATGTACAAATTTACCCATGACCAGACAGTGCGACTCGCCAATCTAGGCTATACCCCCCGAGAAATTGCAGAGCAACTTACATTACCCAAGAGCCTGGCGGGCAATTTTCATTTGCGCGGGTACTACGGCACTCTCAGTCATAATAGCAAAGCGGTATACCAGCATTACTTTGGCTGGTATGAGGGTAATCCCGCAGGGCTAAACCCTCTGCCACCGGAACAGTCCTCTGTGCGCTATGTGGCGTTTATGGGCGGTGCTGATGCCATGCTTAACAAGGCGACTGAGTCCTTCAGTCGCGGTGAATATCGCTGGGTTGCTGAGGTGCTTAATCATTTGGTGTTTGCCGAGCCTGGTAATACTGCTGCCAAAAAGCTACTGGCTGATGCTTATCGTCAGATGGCCTTTCAGGCAGAGTCTGGCCCCTGGAGAGATATCTATCTCTCCGCTGCTCAGGAGTTAAGGGCTGGTAAAGGGGAGCAGCGATACGATCCAGTATTTGCTAAGGCTTTTGTCGAGCAGGTGCCATTGTTGCAGTTTATGAAGGCCCTATCAGTTAGATTGGATGCCGAGAAAGCCGAGGGAGAGAATATGGTAATCAATGTGTTGTTTACGGATCAGCAACAGAATTTTGTGCTGACTGTGCGCAACTCGGTGATGCACTACAAAGAGTTGCCTCCAGCGGCCGATGCGGATGCGAGTATCTCTATAAGCAAAAAGCTTTTTGTTGAAATATTGCTGGGTCAGACCGGTGTGCAGCAATTGTTGAGTACTGAGGAGCTCAAGGTTGATGGGAGCCTGTTAAAGCTACTGAAGTTCTTTTCACTCTTGGGTGAAAGCAATGACAATTTTAATATAGTGACGCCCTAACCGGTGCAGGTTACTGCTGATAATATAAAGGGAAACCGTTAGCCGGGGTCTTGCTTGGTCGCTGCCTCTATCGCTGGCGAGCCACTGAGGCTGTTGAGCTAATATTGCCCTAATAGGGGCGGCGAGAAGTATCTGTTGTATGTTGGGGCAGGTGAGCAGGCCATTGGTATTGCAACCCTGTAATAAGCTTTATTTTCTAATAATAAAAAGAGACTTTTGTGAGTGTAGAAAACAGTATTTTTGGTGATTGTGAAACTAAGTATTTGCAGTCCAATGGCTTGAAAATGGCTTATCAAACATTTGGTAAATCAACTGACCCAGCTATTATTTTGGTGGCTGGACTCTATAACCAAATGGTGCGCTGGCCCGTTGAGTTTTGCCGATTGTTGGAGAAGCGTGGTTTTTATGTGATTCGTTTTGATAACCGGGATATTGGTTTAACGGACAAGATGAAAGGGCAGAAAGCACCCAGTATATGGCGTCTGGCTCTCAAGTATTATCTGGGGCTTCCTGTTGCAGCGCCCTATAGTTTGAATGATATGGCGGCAGACACTGTGGGTGTGCTGGACGCGCTCGATATCAAGCAGGCGCACATTGTGGGTATGTCTATGGGCGGCATGATAAGCCAGCTAGTGACGGCCCTGTATCCAGAGCGAATTCTTTCACTGACTTCAATTATGTCTACCAGTGGTGAGCGCGGCAAAGGCATTCCTTCCTTGAAAGTCTCCAGTGCAATGCTGCGGCCGGTCACACCTCAGCGCAGTGCGCTGGATAATGCTGTGGATATCTGGCAGCTGATTGGCAGCCCCGCCTATCCTATGACTGACGAGGCGGTGCGGGAGTTGGTTGTGGCGGAGCATGGGCGTTCAAGTAACCCGGCGGGTTATATGCGGCAAATCGCTGCTATTCGCACAGCACCCAGCAGGGCCAAGTTGCTCAGCACAATTACAGTTCCGGTTTTGATAATACATGGCGAACAGGATCTGCTGGTCCCAGTCAGTGGCGGGATTGATACTGCCAAACATATTGCTCAGGCCAGGCTGGAATTATTTCCTGGGATGGGTCACACATTGCCAGCAGCTCTGCTGCCGGACTTTGTTGACCTGATTGCTGAAACTGCCGGGCTAAAGACCGCCAGAGCCTAGGCATTTTGGGTAAAGTAATAGGATCACAAATAAATAAAAATGAGGATTGCATGGACAGTTTTGGCGCTCTTAGCTTAATACCAACAGCAGTGGTTATCGTCATTGCCGTATTGACCCACCGGCCCATCTTGGCCCTGTTGTCTGGGGTGGTTGCTGGCTTGTTGCTCATAGAACCCTGGAGTCTGATGTCTGGGTTTGCCGATCTCAGCCTAGAGATCCTGATGGACGATACGATTGGCTGGATTATTATGGTCTGCGGTTTGATGGGCAGCCTGATAATGTTGCTGATTAAAACCGGTGCTGCCAACGCATTTGCCAATAGTCTTGCGGCAAAAGCTGACACGCGTAATAAGTCAGTTTTGGTTACCTGGTTGCTGGGGATGGCAATATTTATCGATGATTACCTAAATGCCATTGCTATTGGCTCCTCAATGAAGAAGGTTACCGACCGCTTTAAAGTATCCCGCTCTATGCTTTCCTATGTGGTGGATTCGACGGCCGCACCTATCTGTGTGCTGGTGCCAATCTCTACCTGGGCAGTCTATTTTGCCGCGCTTCTGGAAGATACAGGAACCGCTGCGCCCGGACAGGGTTTGGCTATGTATATCTCTGGTATCCCCTATATGTTCTATGCCTTGATCGCTGTGTTGCTGGTGCCTTTGGTTGCTACTCGTATATTTCCGGCCATTGGGCCAATGAAGTATGCGGAGGCAATGGCTGACAAAGGTACTCTGGCGATGGAGCAGGTGGAGGCGTTTGATGCGGGCCCAGATGTCGAGCATGGCGGCGCTACTCTGTGGACCTTTCTAGTGCCGTTGTTACTATTGATTGGCTTCTGTGTGTATTTTGATATCGACCTTCTTAAAGGTGTTATTGCAACCCTGGCGATCACGGTTCCCATGCTGGTACTGCAAAAGCTGTTGCCCTTTAAAGGCGCTCTGGATGCAGTGATGGATGGGTTTAAAATAATGTTGCCACCCCTTGCGGTGGTGTTTTCAGCCTTTATGTTTAAAGCGGTCAATGATCAGCTGGGCTTGCCGCAGTACGTGATAGATGGCGTAACGCCATTGATGTCACCACTGATGCTACCGCTGGTGACTTTTATTACGATGGCATTGGTGGCCTTTGCTACCGGGTCGTCCTGGGGTGTATTTGCCATTGCTGTGCCCATTGTGATGCCATTGGCTGCCAGTATGGATGTACCAGTACCCATAATGATTGGTGCTCTGTTGTCCGCCAGTTCTTTTGGTAGTCATGCCTGCTTCTACAGTGACTCAACTGTGTTAGTTGCCCAGAGTACGGGCGCTGGTGTAATGGAGCATGCTCTGAGCCAGCTGCCCTATGCCTTGATTGCTGCGGTGCTGGCTGGAATACTGTTCGTATTGGCCGGGCTATAATTTACGCTTTTTAATAACCAGATCAAGTTAGAGACCTGAGAGTCTTAAGACTAAAAGTATAATTTTAAAAGGGGAACCCATGATTCAGGATATCAGCAAGTCAATTGAGGCCTGTGCCGCCTATTACGGTGAGGATGCAGAGGCGGTTCGGCAATATCTGATCGAGGGCCAAGCCCGAGCGCTGGCACTGCCTAACCGAGGGCCACTGCGCTTTGATCAAGAGGGTGGAATCCACCAAGATATTCTCGATGCCTACTCGGAATTTGGCTTTTATATTTTTGAAGGGGCGCTCAGTGCAGAGGAGGTCAGGGATCTTGAAGCTGATCTTGAAGCTTTGCGGAATAATTTCCCCACCCATATGGATGGGGAATTAGATGCTCAAGGACGCACCGCGCTTGGTGTGGGTAATAAGGCAATGGTACTGCAGTGGGCCAAGCCTTTATCGGACCCGCTAGGCGGCACCATGGCCGCCAATGGTCGCCATCAGGTAAAGCTATTTGAGCCCAAGCCAAAAGATGATTCTCCTGTGGCGACCCCGGTCTACCTTGCGGGCATGTTGCAGTATTCTCCAGCTTGCCTGCGCACCTATGCTCATCCCGGGTTGTTAAAAATGGCGGAAGCCATTAATGGTCCAGACTTTGCGCCGTTTCATGAGGGATTGTTTATTAAAGATGCAGGACTGGGTGCTGCAGTATCCTGGCATCAGGATGGTGACACTCATTGGGATAGCCCAGATTTTGATGAAGACATTCATGGCTTTAATTTTATGGGCCAAATTTTTGGCAGCACAGCGGTCAATGGGGTCTGGGTTGTGCCTGGTAGCCACAAGCATGGTCGCGCAGATATTGTAAAAATGGTGGCTGATGCTGGCTCTGAGCGGTTGCCAGATGCTGTGCCTATTGTCTGTAATCCCGGAGATGTGGTGATTAATAATCGCCAGCTGGTGCATGGCTCCTTTGCCAATACCGGATTTGAGACAAGGGTGACAGTTAACTTTGGTTTTCACCGTCGCTCCTCTGTTTTAGATGTGCACGGTGCTGGTATTCATGCGGATGCGGCGACCTTTGATGCAGATTTTATTGCCCAGCGATCTCGTCTTATTGGTTTTGCGATTAGTGCCAGACAGCAGCGCTATCCGGATGAAGCACCCTACACCTATGCGCCATTTGCAGATTCAATGGATATGATGCAATGGAGTGAAGCCAGTCAAGCATTGTTCAGAGATTACAATTTATACGATCTGAGTATTTAGGGCGCTAGATAGCAGTGTCGATGGATCTCTAGCGTAAAAGGGGCCTCCAGCTAAAAAGGGCCTCCAGCTAAAGAGGGCCCCGGCTATAAAAGTCCAGCATAAAAAAGGGGCCCCACTTGAAACAAACGCAGAGCCCCTAGGGGGAGAAAACCGGTTGGTGCCGGTTGGCTGTCTTGCGGTTATCTCTCGATAATCGCGGTAACACCTTGACCGCCAGCAGCACAGATAGAAATAAGACCGCGGCCGCCCCCCTTTTGTTCCAATAATTTTGCCAATGTTGCAATTATTCTTGGCCCGGTCGCCGCAAATGGGTGTCCGGTGGCTACGCTGGAGCCATTTACATTGAGTTTTGAGCGATCAATGCTGCCCAGCGGGCCATCTAGGCCCAGCTTATTTTTGCAGAAATCTTCGTCTTCCCAGGCTTTAATCGTGCAAAGTGCTTGGGCGGCAAAGGCTTCGTGGATCTCGTAGAAATCAAAGTCCTGCAATGTTAGCCCGGCTCGTTTTAGCATACGGGGTACTGCATAGGCTGGGGCCATTAACAGGCCTTCGCTCTGCTCGCCTTGGCTGAAGAAATCCACAGCCGCTACCTCACTGTGGGCCAGATAGGCCTGTACCGGCAGATTGCGTTCGGCAGCCCATTCTTCGCTACCCAGCAGTACGGCGGCTGCGCCATCAGTCAATGTGGTGGAGTTGGCCGCGGTCAATGTGCCATTTTCGCGGTCGTAGGCGGGGCGCAGTTTGGCCAGCTTCTCCATAGGCGTGTTGCGCATAATGCCGTCGCGCTCGACACCATTAAAAGGACTGATTAGGTCGTCGAAAAAACCGTTTTCGTAGGCAGCTATTAGGTTTTGATGGCTGTTAAAGGTCAGTGTATCTTGCTCTTCGCGGCTAATATTCCACTGTTTGACCATCAGCTCACAATGTTGCCCCATGGAAAGACCGGTGCGCGGCTCCGCATTGGCGGGAATGGCGGGGACAATAAAGCTCGGGCGAAAGCTGGCCAGCTCTGTAAGGCGCTGACCCATGGTTTTGGCTCGATTGAGCCGCAACATCATTTTGCGGTATTTTTCATTAAGGGCGATAGGCGCATCAGAGGCAGTGTCTGTACCCCCAGCGATACCGGAATCTATCTGTCCCAGAGCAATTTTGTTGGCCACTAGAATAGCCGCCTCAAGACCGGTGCCACAGGCTTGCTGCACGTCATAGGCGGGGGTCTGGAGCGATAAGCCAGAGTCTAGAGTGGCCTCACGTGCCAGGTTAAAATCTCGAGAATGTTTCATTACCGCGCCCGCGGCTACCTCGCCCAATAGCTCTCCGTCCAGATCAAAGCGCGTCTCCAGGCCT
>Ga0213863_10001134_pt1 | contig 19770 bp, 34 predicted proteins | sample PICome_8_FD_160128 | JGI IMG/M metagenome (GOLD analysis project Ga0213863, IMG submission 160128) | Coastal seawater microbial communities near Pivers Island, North Carolina, United States - PICO497 | ecosystem: Environmental > Aquatic > Marine > Coastal | place: USA: North Carolina... | reverse complement strand
AGTAAGCTCAAACTCTGAATATTGCATAGCATCTGGGGTGGCGCTTCTCATTTCCTGTGGAAGAAATTTAAAATATCGATACACGGTTGAGTTAGGAGCAGTTGGAGTTGATAGTAGCGTTGTATACCTACTATTAGTCACATAAGTAATAAATGATAAGGTAAAGCTGTTAGCATTGGTTGCTGTGTTTATTCCGTCGCTAGCGGTAAAGGTTAGCTCAAACGCACCGGCATACGCTTCCGTGGTGCTAGGAGTAACAGTAAATACATTATCAGCTTGAGTGACTGTAGCTGTAGTACCTCCACCGTTTGTAAGGCTTCCGGATGTTACGCTGTAGTTATAAGTAAGTGGTACTTGCTCTGGATCAGATGCTGTAATAGTAATAACAGTAGCAGTTCCATCAGTCGCAAGAGTAAATGGTGTCGTATTTGCAGAAGAATCTTGTACCAAAGTAATATTAGGATTAGTATTTACGAGTCCTATAGAATACCAACCAGTACCGTTACTGATATAAAGTCTATTATACCCAGTAACAAATGCTTGCTGTCCTGCATTAACACCGCTAATAGGTAGATCCGAGATAGTCGCATAAGTAGTTGTTCCTACAGAAGATCTACCGCTAGTTAAAGTTTTCTCCCAAACTGATTTAGTACTATTGTACTGCCAGGTGTTTCCTCCTGCAGAAGTTTGTTGTCCGTTTGTAGGACTATCTGGAAAATTTATTGCCATGTTATATTATCCTTCTAGGGGGGCTGTTGGTGGTGTAAAGTTTGCGGTGTAGCGAGTCAACCCTTTTGTGACACGAACGTCTTGTATATAACCTTGAAAACTATAACTAGTAGTACCTCGATATCCACCTATTATCCAATCTTCAGCTCCCGCACTTATATTACTAGACGAACTTAATGTATCTTCTAATGTTCCATTTATATAAAACTTATAAGTATTGACACTAGAATCTCTGACTAAAGAAATGTGACTCCAAGCATTCGTTGTGATAGAACCAAAATTTCCATTATAAGAATAAGCACTATTATCCCAAGACAATGCAGCTGCTATATTACCACTTTGATGATAAAATTGTAAGCCAACACCCTTACTAAACGGCATCGCAAGGTTTGTATCTTGAGTAGGATACATCCAAAACTCAATCGTGTAGTTTTTAGAAAATATAGAATCATCTGCAGGAATACTTATATAATCCCCAGACCCATCAAAATACATTGACTTAGTATTACTAAACTTAACCTGAGTAGTCGATCCAGTAGTATTACCAACCAGCTTTAAGTTAGCACTTTGCGATTTATCTATAATAGAAGCATCTGTACCTTTGATGTGTAGTTCTGCACCAGTTGAAGATAGAGGAGCGGTTGGTAGGGTAAAGTTAGAAGTTCTGGAAGTTCCCTTTTCGAATCTTATATCACTAATGAAACCTTGAAAATCAGCACCCACACCAGATCCACCAATAGCAATAGCACCAGCATTGTAACTATTAGTATGCGCTTCGCCCTGACTACTTAACGCAAGACTTTCCCCATTAAAAAATATCTTGATTAAATTTCCAGTACGGCTTGCGCAGATATGTTGCCAAGTATTATATATTAAAGGAACCGTGGAGGTTGTTCTAACATCCCATCCTTGACCATAATCTCCGATCCTAAAATCAGAACTATGATAATCCAAATAAATTCCTCCAGTATAAGTGGCTTGATGAATACCAAATAAATGAAAATTACCTTGAGAGGTGTTTGTTGGATATATCCAAGCCTCTATAATAAAATCTTCACTAGACCCTATGGCAAAATTATTAGAGGTACTTGCTGTAATTCTATCTCCGCTCCCATCAAAATACACAGAACCACCGTGATCAGTTGCCGAGTATTCACTGTAATCGTATGGTGAGAATGGCTTTGTTGAGGGGTCTCCATTCACCACAATTGTCTCGGCAAGATTAGAGCCATCAGCAATATAAGGTAAGTGACAAGTTATCAGCTTACATGATGAATCATGAGATAATCTTTCAGTTGGTACGGAAAAATTAGACGTATATACTGCTGTATTTGATATCTTTACATCTGTAAGGTGTCCTTGAAAAAATTCACTTATTGCCGACCAGCACCCTATGTGCAGATTTCCAGAATTAAAATTATCAGTACACCCAACAGAACCTTTAGATTGCCCATCCCAATATAAAGTTATCGATCCCGATTGTCTTACGAAAGCAAAGTGATACCAAGTATTAATATCTGGTGTTCCAGTAGAAAAGTTATATGTTCCACCCGATATGCCATAAATTGCAATAGATGATCCGTTATTTCTAAAATATAGTTGTGCTGAGTCATCTAAAGTAATAAAGGTTCTATTTCCCCCAACATTATCAAAATTTATCCAACCTTCAACAGTAAAATCTGCCGTTCCTAATGGGTTAGTGTGGGTAGCTGTTAAATAATCATTACCATCAAAGTAGGTTGAATATCCACCACTACGATATGGGCTAAACGTACCAGCGTGGGTATCGCCATTTACTGTAATACTGTGGTTATTAGATGAGCTATCAGTAATGTTATTATTATCTGACGTACCTGTAGCAGTTGCCAACAAAGTTGTATGATTGCTATTTTCTATAGCAGTAATAAAATTAAGAGTAAAGCTATTAGCACTCGTAGCTGTATTAACACCATCAGAAGTAGTAAATGTTAATTCAAACGTGCCTGAATACGCTTCTGTAGCTGAAGGAGTTATAGTAAACTTATTAGTATTAGCACCAGTACCTTGCACCACAGTTGCAGTAGTACCGCCACCATTTGTTAAAGAACCACTAGTAACAGCATAGCTATAGGTTAATGGAACATCTTCAGGGTCGCTTGCAGTAATTGTAATTACTGTAGCAGCTCCATCTGTAGCCAAAGTAAACGGAGTTGTACCCGCTGAAGCATCTTGTACTGAGGTGATAGAAGGGTTATTGTTTACAAGACCGATGCTATACCAACCAGTACCATTGTTAATATAAAGCCTATTGGTAGAATTGACATACGCTTGTTCTCCTGAATTAATACCTGATAAAGGCAAAAGATCAGGTGTAGCATAAACCGCTACACCTGATCCCGCTGAGGTAACATTTGCTTGTACAGTATCTATTAAACTAGATAAAGTAGTATAAGTAGTGTGGTCATTAGAAGAAGCAGTAGGGTCTAATACATCCGTATCTCCAAAATTTATTATTTGAACCTCGTCACCAGTAGATAAAGATATCTCTACATTAGAACCATCCGTTGCATCTATGTCTGATCTTAGTACTCCGTTAACCCATGCGTTAACCTTACCCACAGTATAAGAAGGTAAGGTGGGAGAGCTACTAGAATTAAAAACTACATTTCCTGTAGCAGTACTAGTGTAGTCTACTGAATAATAAGCAGTAGGGTATCCTGGTCCAGGCGCACCTCTTGCTCCTACAGAATTTGCTGGAACCCATTGAGAACTGCTACCGTCAGAATAATAAATATAAGTAGTGAGAGCAGAGGGATCAAACCAAAAATCGCCAGCAGAAGGATTAGAAGGTGCATTAGTACTAGTACTTGCAGAAGCTTGTACTGTAGATGTTATATCCCAGTAACCCGCAGTAGCGTTATATACATAAGTAGTATCATTTACACTAAATGAGTCTCCATTTGCTGGAGAGTCTGGAAAATTAACGGCCATTAATTATTTTCTTCCTTTAAAACCTTTCTTATTTTTATTAAAGTTTTTATTGTAAGGTTTTCTATGTTTATTAGATCTGACAGGTTCATTATCTGGATTATCTGCGTGCATCCATTTATAAATACCCCAATCTCTAGCAAAGTCTTCTAATTGTTTTAAATTATGTTTTTTAGCCACTTCCTAATTCCCTATTAGCTTTAGGCTTGTTTGAAGTGTGCTGTTCGGCAGTAATTGAAAGTAAAAATCTAGAAAATAAATCTTTAAGTTCTTCACTAGTAGGTACTTTTCCTGTATCGTACTCCATACTCATTTCAATGTCTGGAATTCTACCAGAAGCATCTTTTTCCCAATCATCATGATTAGAATTTACTGTCATTCTTACATACATTTTAATCTCCGAATAATGCGTTAAGTGTTTTTGGGCCAGCTATTCCATCAGGAGTAAGACCTTTTCTTTTCTGAAAAGCACTTATAGCTGCTTTAGTTTTAGGACCAGATATTCCATCTGCTTTTAAACCTAGAGCTGTTTGAATATGTACTAAAGTATGCGTTACTTTTTCTACTTTCTTTGTAGCTACTTTTTTAACTCCAAATACTTCTAAGGCATGCTCATAATGTTTTTTACGATCTTCTAATCCTATAGTGCCACCATTAATAAGTTTTGTAACTTTTAGTATATCTTTAGCGTCTGCTGCGTTATTAATATTTCTTGAATTCCAATACCAACAAGCACTTTCTAGTGCTCCTTCTTTAGTTTGTACGTATTTAATAACTTGATCTACATCTTTATCTATAGATTCTCCAAAGGCAGTATAGTTATTGCAGCCTGTTAGTTGAATGATACCTCTACCTCTAAATTTCCAACCGTCTCCAGTTTTTTCACTGCCATTACCCATTCTGTTAGAATATACCACATTAGCTATAGCTTCTGGCTTTCTAGCATAAGCTTTAGACGATCTGTCCCTAAAATATTTTGTAAACACAGCTTCTAAGGCAGAAGCACTATAGTTTAGATTTTCTTCTAATACTGTGAAGTTTCTACTTTCATGAGCGCATTGAGCTATAAAAGCTGCAACTCTTTCAGGGGTGTCTATATTATATTTGGGTAAAATATCTATTAAAGCTTTATGCCAAGCAGAAACTTCTTTGTTGCCTTTGCCTATAAGCTCGTTTAACATTTCAACGGTAAGATTAAATTTCATATTTGTTCTCCTAGCTATTTAGAGGCTGCTATTTGCCCAGTTAGATTATAACTTCTAGTTCTAACTTTTTTTATAGAAGATATTACTTCTTCATATTCTTTCTTGAGAGTTTTTTGATCTTCTAAAGAAGGATTAAGGATATTTACTCTAAGATGTCTATATAAGGATTTCCAAATATATCCATGAGGTTTTCCTGCAGATTTACCTTTTAAGTACTTAGACCAGTATTGAGCAGCATGAGCTACTTCATGTAAACAGTGTAGAGCAATTTTATCTTCTGTATTTTTTGTATATATACTACCTATTATAGGGCAGTCTTGAAAAGACGCATACTCGTATACTTTAGAAACTCTTCCTTTTTTTATGTTGGTTGTAGCACTCATGGCGATGCTGATGCCAGCACCGCCTTTATTAGGATACCATCCTCCTCTTGAAGAGCGTCTGCGTTTAGACCAATCTAATTTATAAAAAGCTAATTCAAATTCGTGAAGGTCTATCAACTTGCAGATCTCTTTAGAAGAGACATTAATATAATGTTTTGCAATATCTTCATACTGCTCGATATCTGAGTACTTCATTACTCATTACTTTCGAATTCTACAATATTTCCATTGTCGTCTCTAGTAAGAGTAATATATCCTTTTTTATCTAGAAAGATTAAAGATTTATCTACACCATTATCTAGCCCTTCGATAAATCCTTTTCTGTATGAGTACCAACAAGCAGCAATAATAAAAACTATATACAGAAGATCTTTAAGCTCAAAAAGTGTCAAAGTTATGCTCCTTGTCTAGCAAAAGAACCACCAGATTTCCATCCTGCTTCTTGTGCTGTAACTCGGATAAAAGGTTTATTAGTTTCAGATTTATTAGGATTTGAGATAGTTACCATTACGCGTTTTCCTTGGCGTAATGCTTTCATTTGATTAACAATACGAGCGCCAGAACTCATATAATCACTACGCATTTCTTTGCGTAAAGACTTACTAACATTAGAATGAACGCCTGCTGATACATTACCTTTAGACTTACCACCTTTTCTTTTAGCCATCTTTATGTTCCTTTTTTTAGATTACTATTAATAATATATTATAAAAGGCTAAACTGTCAATTATTTTTTTAAATAATCTGTAGACATATAGCTAACTAAAGTGTTTATTTTTCACATACTCTTTTTCTAAGATCTCTAGAGCTAAATCTATGATCTCTCTTATTAAAATATAGCTCAATACCTCTATTTCTACATTCATCTTTTCCTGTAAAATCTTTTTGTCTATATTCTTCTCCTAATATTCTAACATCTATAGGATACATATTAAGTATATCTAAAAGATCAGATTCTACACTGTATAGTAATACTTCATCTACATATTTTACCGCTGATAGTTGAGCTTGTCTTTCTACTATACTTTGTATAGGAGAGTTTTTTTCTTTTCTATCTAAACTAGGATCTAATTGAAGACCTACTATTAAGTAATCACACTGAGACTTAGCTTCTCTCAACATCATTATATGTCCTGCATGTAGCAAATCAAAAGTACTACACGTAAATCCTACTCTCATTATCTATTATCCATTTGTTTTTACTTTTTATAAAAGCCCCTATGCCAAAGCATAGAGGCTAGGTTTCAATTATAATCCGTTTGGTACAATAATATAATGTATCATCAGTACAAGTGCAACACTTGCACCTAAGCCTACCATCATCTTGCCAAAGTCTTTTGCCACTAGTGGGAACACTGACTTGGTTTTCTTCTTGCCAAAGTATGTTGCCATTGCCAACTCGCGACCTGCTAATAAACCTACAAATACCCAAGTTGTACTCATTGGAATGTCATTCAACTCTTTGAAGAAATAAAGACACAACCAGTAAAACAAGTCAATCAATGTAGCACTACGCACATATCTTGTGTTATGTTTTTCCAATACAATTTTTTGTATCTTACCACCTTTTTCTCTAAACATAAAGAACAAGCCCGCAATAAATACAATACTGATAAACACCATTAGATCTACAGGAATAGCTCTTGGCAAGAACACAGCGATGTTAGCAATGTCATGTGACAACCAAGTGAACCATAGTCCTCCTGTTGCTACCCATTGTGCAATACGCCAAAACTTCTTGTTGCCTTCGCTAACTGGTTTTGTTTCGTCATACCATTGTCCAAAGTATTTGTGTATTGCAAACCATACTGCATATGCAAATGCGGCTGCAACACCATAGCCCATGATTGATTTCATAAGCATCTTCTCTAGTACAAAGGTACTAGCAAATACTGATAAGACCAAAAACGATGTTGAAACGGGTACACCCATTCGTGTTAGTAAAACAAGAATAGCTGGGGCTGCGGCATGATACCACTGTACATCTTGGAAAGGTATTTTATTCAAACGGCCATAGGATATATCGCCTCCATTCATATACCAACCATACCATAGTGTATACAATAAAACAGCCGAAGCGGCTGCCCATAGTACTTTAAAATTGAATCGCTCGTTATTCGATGCCATCCATGTACCCAGTGTTTGTACTGAGTCGTTTGCTATAACTGCATATGCAGCAAGCAAGAAGCCAATGAGGCTCCACATAGTGAGTAGTTCCATTTCTTTCTCCTTTGCTTGACGGCTTTACCCCGTCGCTCGCATTAAAACTATCTTATTAGGAACACCAAGATAGTTTTTTACCTCCATCATAGCCTCTAGCTAATCCTTCTTCTATAATAGAGCTAGAGTAAAGAACACCATCTAAATACACATTAGATAATATTCTTCCTCCGTATTTATCCCATTTTAAATCTTTAAATTCTATTACTTTAGCCTCTCTAAACATACGATTAGCGAATTCTCTACCTTTTATAGCTAATTCTTTTTCTTCTAAACACTCACCTTTTATTTCAGGAGTATCTATACCTAGTATTCTGACACTCATTTTTTGTAGGGTTAAGGGTAAAGATTCATATATTATATAGCAAGTATCTCCGTCATAACAAACTCTATCTCTATACTCTCTCATTTTTATTTCAGCAGAGACAGTAGTTGATACAAAACATAATAATCCTAGTAAAAATATTTTATTTAGCATCTCTATGTTCCTCTAAAGTTTTCTTAGTTTTTCTAAACCACCAGGTAGTATTAGGATATACTTTTATATTATCTCCACAAGTATCTTTTACAGCTTTAGCTACCTCTTCAAAGTCGTAATCGTCTCCTGATATAATTCCGCCCATCTTTATTTTAGGATACCAGTACTCAATATCCTCAACTACATCTTTATAAGCATGGGAAGCATCTATCATAAGAAAGGATATGCTTCTATCCTCATATTGCTTAGAGGCCTCTAGTGAGGTAGCTTTTACAGGGTTTACGTAATCTCTAACATCTGCAGCTATTAAATTATCTTCAAATACTTTATAAAAATTACCTCCATGCTGTTTTATAGCATCGAAATGGGGCTCATCACTAAAATCAGATAACTCAAATATGTCTACTGCATGAAAATCTATTCTTTTACTGCTTTCTTTAATAAAAGTACCCATAGCTGCAGTAGACTGACCTAAAAAACTTCCTACCTCTACTAAAAGAGCTCCGTCCTCAGAGTTAGATACTATATCAGCATAAAAAGGTATGTACCTTGAATACCCAAATATTTTATGACCTTTTATTTCTATATAATGACCTGACATTAATTTTCCTTTATTTTATTATTATAGCTCACTGCAGCTTTTAGTATAGACAAATCTATTTGATATCTATTCATAGTGTGCAATAAAGCAGACGTATCTTTTGGAAAACATGCGCCTCCAAAACCTCTTCCGTCGTCCCCAGGAACCTTTGTATGACTATTACCTATCCTATCATCATCTACAAAAATATCAATTAAATCGTCAAATGATATGTGTAGTTTTTCACAAGCATCAAACATTTGATTAGCATAAGATACTTTTAAAGCTAAAAATGAGTTTCTAAAGTATTTAGCTAGTATAAGAGTGTCTATGCTATCATATATTTTAGTATGTATATTAGGCATAGCTTTTTCAAAAATAGAAGCCCAGTAAGTACTTTTATCGCCTGCAAAATACATAGTCTTTTGATTTTTAAAGTCAGTCTTTGCGTTTTTAGCTGTTAAAAACTCAGGAGAAAAAGTAAGGGATAGTAAAGAATATTTTTCTCGTAATTTTCTAAAACCATCTAAACTCATAGTAGACTTAACAAGTATAGGTATATTATCGTAACACTCACTTAAAACTTCATCTATATAACTTAAGTCGCAGCTACCATCGTTTTTTTGTGGTGTAGGTAAACATAGTATGACTCCTTTAGCGTTATCAAAGTCAAAAACTTTATTATCATTTAGCTTAGGGTCAGATATATGTATAGAGTACTCATGACTAAGGGCCGACATAACTGCCGACCCTACAAAGCCTACTCCGCTTAACACTAAAGAAGACACTATAAATCACCTTCTTCTCTATTTTCGCTATACCAAACATTAAAATTACCCTCTGGGTATCTATTTTTAAGCTTATTCACATTTTCAGCTATTACTTCATTTGGATCTAAGTCTAGTGCACGACAAGAATTAATCCAATACCAAGCAATATCCCCAAGTTCACGTTTGATGTGAAATCTGGTGTCATCATCCAAAGGCTTACCCTGGAATATACATTTCTTAACAATCTCACTAAACTCTCCTCCTTCGCTAGCAATACCTATACTTCCTGTTAAAAGTAAGGAAATATTAACTCCCGTATCAGTTTCTAGGCTTTGTAGACGATCTATAAGAGAGCTGACCTCATTACTTTCTATTGAAGTTACTTTTTCTACGAAATTTTTATATTTATTTAAATCAACATTTTTCATTAAATACTTTCTAATATTAAGTTAAAAGGAGTTTATTTTAAAACGAGAGCTCCTATTCGTTACTTAATTAGAAATTTAGTGTAAGAACAATACTAGGAGTTAATTCTTCTGCATCTAAATCATAGTTTAATTTAGGTTCAATATCTAACCCTGAAACATCTACTAAATAAGAAGCTCCTAAGTTACGAGCTAATTCATCTTCATCCCCATTTACATACATAGTGATACCCGATAAGTTACCGTCTACTTCATAGGCTAATTTCTCTGTGTCTTCTGAGTATGTTAGTGCAGTACCATAGTTACCCATATCTACTCTAGTTCCAATAACCCAATTTTCTGAGTCTAAGTCATAATCTAAGGCACCTGTAATACCTAAAGCGCCAGTATCTACTGTAGATGCTAACGCTATAGATTCGATGTCAGATATATCATTCTTGTAGTCTTCAAACTCTAACGCTACAGAGGTAGTACCTATAGTAATTCTTAAGCTTTCATCCATAGCCATATTATCAATGGTATGCTCACCTTCAGCTCCGATCCAAATATCCCCTTGGTCACCTAAAGATACACTTACTTCGCCTACGGTAGTTCCTAGATTCCACTCATCTAGAGCAAAAGTAGCACCATCTACAGACTCTATATTAAAGCCCCCAAATGCTGAACCTTCTGACGACATAGAGGCTCCTAAGGTAGTAGTTGAAGCCCATTTGTCGGACGAATTTTCTTTTAATTCTACTTCTACGCTACCTGTAATAGGATTAGCTAAAGCAGAAAAAGCCATACAGCTAATAGCTGTAGTAGTTAATAAAGTTTGTGATAAACGATTCATAATAATTTTCCTTATATACAGGGTTAGTTCCTGTTATTTCATATTTATTTTTAAATATTCTAGTATTTTTTTTGGAGAAGTCTCTCCATAAGGATCTTTGTAAGATCCTAATATGTTACGACCTGGCTCTTCAAACCAAGCTTTTACTAACATATTGTCTATGAGTGCAGCATATCGCCAAGATCTCATTCCCATGCCTAAGTGACTCTTGTCTACTAACATACCTAAGTCTTTAGTAAAATAACTACTGTAGTCAGATATAAATTTTATACTATTAATTTTTAAATGAGAGTACCAATTACTCATTACAAAAGGATCATTTACAGATATACAATATATATTTGAAATACCTAACTTAATAAATTGTTCATATTCTTTATCAAAATCGGGTACTTGTTTAGAAGAACAAGTAGGAGTAAAAGCTCCTGGCACAGAAAAAATAACCACTTTTTTATCTTTAAAAAGGTAGTTACTTGTTGTATCTTTGATAGTTGTACCTGAAACTTCTTTTAAAGAAATAGAAGGTACTGATCTGTCAGTATAGTAAGATGTCATTCTTATATTCTTTATAGTATACTCTTCTTTGGCATTAGTCAAATATATTTTTTTGTTCTTTAGTTTTTCTTAGTAGATATTCATGATATCTTTCTTGAGGAGAATTATCATATATACTATTAATACCAATAGAAGCATTAGAATTAAATGATTGCTGATGTATTTTATTTTCTAAAAATTCAATGTATTCTGCAGCTTTCCAAGCATAATGTTCTGTACATCTAGATTTCCACTCTTCTCCTGCTTTATTTTTTAGTTTTTTTACCCACTCACTTTGAATAGTACGAGGTGTAATACCCCATCTTACATAGTTATCTCCTTTGTCAATAACGTCATGCTCATTTTCTTCTTTTTCAAAACCATGAGTATTTATTTTCATTTGTCATCCTCTGTTAGCTCAGATAGAGTTATATCAGGAGTTTTTTTGATAAGTATTCTAATATAGAACTCTTTGTCATTTGTATAAGTAACTCCATTTACTATTAGATAGTCATCAAGAGTTAAAAAACCGAAACCTTCGTGATCCCACATTAGAGCTTCTCTAAGAGATATAGAGTAATCTTTCATCATAGTTAGAAGTCTCTTATTAAAGATTTCTAGATTTTTAATTCTAGTGTGGTACAATAGTTACTCCTCTGCCTTTAGCAATACTATCTGCACCATAGCTAGCTGCAAAACCAAAAGGTTTTAACTTAGGTGCAATACCTGTCATACCTAAAATGTATCCAGCAGCCTCAGACGCTGCACAATTAGATCCGAACTTAGGATTTGTATTTATATCTAAGTGTATTTCTATGTCAAACTCGTCTATAAAAGGAGCTACTTGTATATATAATTCACAAACTTTTCTAGCTTCATGAATCATTCTCATTTTAGGTCTATCTTTTTTTAAATCGTAATCTACTTCATAAGAGGTATTAGAGAAAAGCTTACAGCCATTTTTACTGTTTTTATGTACTATAAGCACTGTAGCATATTTTGCTTTTTTTCTGTTATTTTTAAAGTAATTTACAGAATCACAGCCTAGATATATTTTTGTATTAGAATCTAGGGTCACTAGTAATTCTACTAATTCTTCAATTTGTTGTTTTGTGAACATCTTATATACTCTATAGTATCATTATTTATGACTAATGTTAAATTTTATTTTATTAAGTTTGGATGTAAAACAGCCCTCCTAGTATAAAAAACTAGGAGGGCTATGGTCGCTCTTTGGAATGTTTACTTATGTAACCCCCTCAGATAATAAGTAAAGACTCTACAAAGTACGACTTACAAGTACAACTATTTCTCAACCAATGCATAATCCGGAGTGCATTTGAGAGCGTAGTTGTCACGCTGGTTGGTACCCGCGGCCGGACTCGAACCGGCACGCCTTGCGGCCACAGATTTTAAGTCTGTTATGTCTACCATTCCATCACGCAGGCTTATCTTTTTATAACATAAGCCCCTTCTGAGCTATTTATGGCTAAAATCAATTCTTGCCACATTTCTGGAGTTATATTAAGTATATCATCGTAGTCACCTTCTTCATCTATTTGAGTGATATATACTCCATCTTCATAACTATTTATTATTAGGTCTGGTAAGCTACCCGAATCATCTAATATAGTTATAATTACTTCATCATGATCAAATTCTACTGTATACATAATACTATTCCTTTGGGCATAGGTGCAAAGAATCGAACTCTGTCTTTCGGATTTGGAATCCGACGTGCAACCATTAACACTTCACCCATATATGGTGGGTCCGGTAGGATTTGAACCTACGATCTACCCGTTATGAGCGGGCAGCTTTAACCACTAAGCTACAGACCCTACTTTGGCTCCGGCGGTAGGGATCGAACCTACGACCAATTGATTAACAGTCAACTGCTCTACCGCTGAGCTACGCCGGAATAACATAATTACTATCTTACTAGAAGATCTAGAATAACACTTAACTCGTAGATTGCTTTATCTAGTACTAAATGAGCAGTATTATCTTCATTTTTTTTCTTTTCTTCACGTAGTAGGTCTATTCTTACTTTAATATAATCTATGGGGTCAGGCTTATTACCTCTTCTCATAGTATGTCCTTTATTAAGCAGAAATAACTATATATAATCGGTGGGGAGGCTTTCTGCAGTGCCTCCCCACGTATCTGCATTTGACGTATGCAGCAACCGACTGGGTTTTTTTACGGTACCAGTGCTTTCTACCGACCTATATGTCCGACGCGCCTCTAACCACATATAGGGTTTGCTTGGGTACGTTTAGCGAAATCGCTAGGCTTTCCCCTTTGCCTATCCTGGTGATCTCTTCAGGATTCGAACCTGAGACCTAGTGCTTAGAAGGCACTTGCTCTATCCAGCTGAGCTAAGAGACCTTAATTCCTATATTTCTTAGCATTGTAGCTGCTAAGTTAGTATTATCTATCTCTTCTACAGGAAGATTTGCATCTACCCACTCATTCATTTGTTTGTGTAAATCTTCTACAGATTTTATATTAAATTTTATTTGTTTTCTCATCATATAATTATAATACTATTAAAATAAGTAATAAGCAAGAATAAAACTACTTTTTATTGGTATAGTAAAGATAATCATCTATCCATTCTTCTATAGCAGGGGCATCAAACATTTGAGCGTCTGAAAGAGGGTCTGTAAATACTAATGTTCCATCTGCCCGACTCATTACATTAGCCTCATGAAGATCTAATCTACAATCTCCTGACTGTCCTTCATATTCTAAGTCGTCTAAAGGTTGTAAAGATACTACATCTGCTAAATCTACTATTTTATTAACAGCTTTTTCCAGCTCTTCGCTAGCCCAAGAAGGTTTATTTTCTCCTTTTACTGCCCAGTCATATAATTGTTCATAGTCTTTAAGTTGTTTATCATTTAAAGGATATAGTTTTTCTAGTTTTACAGTATAAAACTCATTATAATTATCGACATATAAGCTATGAAATTTAGGAAAATGTATATTTTTTAATGATTTTATTTCTCTTAGATAATATAAATAAGGATCGAATATATCTGCTCCTATTTTAACAATTTCTTTATTACTATCAAAAGCAGCTGCATAACATCCAGAGCCTACATAGTTCATGTTTTTTAGTGCATTTTTTAATATTTTATGTACGGTAGACATTTATATTTTCCTTATAATTAAAAAAGTAAAAAGGCGCTCTTACTATAAGTTAGAACGCCTTTTTATCTGCTGCCGTTTCCGAAATAACGGACTTAATCACACTAGCAGAATAGTGGTTAAACAATTTTTTTCGGCTAGGATAGTTTAACATAACCCATAGTGATTTTTATGGTTTACTGGCATCACTTGACCAGCCCCTCATCTTAAACAAGTGTTTAAAGAAGAGAAACTAAATATCTTGTTTCAGAAGGAGAAGATACTTTAAATACTTTATCTTCTTTGCTATTTCTTTCTTCAATAGCTTTAGCTAAGGTATAATCGTTACCGCCCTCTTGGGTGTCGTCACCAAAAAATAATATAGGGATATTTTCAAAGTAATCTAATATTTGACTCTTATCCTTGCCACCTCTATATATATCAAAACCAGTTCTTCCAGCTATTTGTGCTGTAATATTGTATTTATGTTTAAAAGAATTATTAAACTTTATAGATAAGTTTAACCTTTCTTTAGTGTTTTTGTCAAACTCAGAGTATAATACTCTTTGTACAGGTGTAGCATTTCTTCCAACTATACTAAAGTTTAACATACCAGGTCTTTTATCAAAATGAAACCCTGTCTTGTGTTCAAAGGGACTAATATTTAGTTCACTATTAAGCCAGTCTAATACTTCTGTAGGAGGAGTCCAGTCTTCTCTATATACTTCTTCTCCTTTTTGCCATACAGAATTTCCTGAGCAATTAAAACTATAGGAAATTATGTTCTCTAAAAACCAAGTATCTAGTTGCTCTTCTGTCTTAGCATAGTCACTTCCTGTAGCTAAATAAATACTATAAGACATAGACAAACCTACAAGCTCTTGTAAAAAGAAAGGGTCTATCTTTTCTCTAGGGTCTGTAAGAGTACCGTCTACATCAAATATTATAGCAGTCATTCGTTAGCTATCCACAGATCTTCTAAATATTCAGATATAAACTTAAAAGACTTTTTAGTGTCTTTAAGGATTGCTTCAAACTCAGCGTTATCTGAGTCTTGACAATAAAAATACTCACTTAAGCAGTCTGAATGATAGTTAACTTCCATTTTCCATTCTTCTAAAGAAGTAAAATCACTAGGGTACTCTTCACAATACTCTGAGTAGTTAGCTAAAAGTCTAGACAATAGCACAGACATAGTTTTATCTGTAGTCCAAGAATCACTTGGATCTATTAAAATAGTACAATCAGAATATTCCGTGTTTAAATTGGTAATATTAGCTAGCATATTTTCCTCTTCACATTAAGCTATCAATAAAAGATTCTATACTATCTATAGCATCTTGCATAGTATGTGCTGATACGATTTTCCATTCTTTGTCTGTATCAAGCACAAAGCTATCATAGTCTAAGTCTTCTAGAACTTGCACCATTAAACAATGTTTATGTTCTAATTTATTTTTTTGTCTAGCAAAACCCATACAATCACACTGATAGTGTCCTTGAGTATTTTTACTAACCTTGTAAGTTTTAGGCTCTTCTAATATATTAACAACTTCAAAATTGCTTTTATTTAGTTTTTTCACTGCGTACATTAGTTACCTCATTAAATGATATAGTATATATTAACATTTAATAAGTGTATATGCAAATACAATCAGTATTTTTTTGCTACGCAATAGAAGCTGTTATTTAAATCATGACCTTTTGTTACAAAAGTATTAGTCCAGTTTTTACTTTTACTTTTAAAATATTTATTAAACTGCGAAGAAGAAAACATATGATAATGTTTTCTATTGTTCCAAGGATTCCAATATTTTTGACTCTTATGAGGTAGATACAAAAATAAAACTCCTCCTATTGTTAGTTTAGAATTCCAATAGTCTAAAGCCCTACCCAGTCAGGTAAGTGCTCTAAGCAGTGAGAAGAAAATATATAATCTACTTCTAAATCAGGTAAATTATAGGCATCCCAGGGATCGTCTATATCTATGTCTATATTTATAGAGCCTGGATAAGACCACTCTTTCTTCATACATCCTATATCATAGCCTACTTTATCTGACCCTATAATCTCTTTAGCAAAAGGAATAGCAAATCTAGCGGCATTTCCAGTAGATTGAAAGGCAGGATACTGTTTATTTTCAAAATTTATTATTTTCATTTATACACTAATATCTACTGTTGACTCTCGACCACTTAACTTTAAAGCATACTCTTCTCTTAAATAAGCTTTTTCTGCATAAGTTCTATCGTCTAGTTTATTATTATAGTCTTTCCACATATATTGAAGTTGTTGAAATTTTTTCAGGATAACAGCGGATCGTGTAGAGGGCTCTACTACCCTTCTTTCTTCGGTATTTGGAGGTCTGATATTTTCTGCATTAGGAAAAGTATTAGGATTAAAAGGCATATTTTTTGAATTGCCTTGTACAGATTTATCACCTTCATTCATAGGCATACTAGAGTTTCCTTGAAGCATTTGCTGTGAGTTAATAATATTAGTTTCCAATTTATCTGTCTCCTATTCTAACATCTATTTTAGAGAAAAAGTTAGAATCATAAAAAGTATAAAACTTCTTATAGTCTTCCTTAGAGTAGAATCTTAAAAAGATATTATTATCATACCCTAAATGCCATTGACATATATCATACCTAAAACTACAGTTTTCTGAGCACCAGTTTAATATTTTTTTAATATTAGGATGTTCTAAATCTATAAATTTAAGTACTTGATACATTACAGTAGAAGAAGCTTTATCTTTATTAAAAGACTTAGTATACTTATGCTCTCTAGTGAACATTAATCTGTCTAAGTCTGAAAAGTGTTTTTTTATCATAAAATACTCATTATAAGTTATAGATAAGGGCCCACTAATAGGGACCCTTACCTTGTTGTTTAGTTTTACGAAATATCAATTTTTTTTGGTTTTTTACTGTCTGGAACTATTCTCTCTAGTACCACACTAAGTAGTCCATTACTCATACGAGCATCTTTAACTTCTATGTCGTCTGCAATAGTAAACTTACGTGTAAATCCTCTATTAGCTATACCTCTGTAGACCCACGAGTCGGCGTTAGTATCGTTTTGATCAGGTTTATAGGAAATAGATAGTACATTATCGGTTACTACCATATCAATATCTTCTTTTGATACTCCAGCTAAGGCTATCTCAATAGTATATTGATTGTTTACATTAGTTATGTTGTAGGGAGGATAACCAGTACTTTGTGCCTGATTATCTAAATACTTATTCATCTGATCGAAAAGACGATCAAATCCTACTGCATAGGGGGTGAATTTATTAATATCTAATAAAGAAGCATTTCTCATATTCATTTTAGACCTCCTTTAGCAATATTTTGTGCTGAGTCTCCTAAAGCTTTAACAAATAAGTCTACAGACTTAAATGCAGACTTAGTAAACTCCGTCTGGGCATCTATAAATGAATGTAAAGGTTTTGATAAAGATTCTTCCTTTACTAATGCATCTACATAGTATTTTTTTGTGTTTTGAAGGGAGTCAATTCCCCAATCTGTTATATACGAACTCATCATTAATTTGTCTCCTTTTAATAAGCAAGATTATAATAGCAGTATTTTATTACTGCTTGTTGCCCTATAGGGCTAGTAGTTTGTTTTAGGTCTCCGAAGACAACACTAAAAGAAACTATAATAAATATATCAAATAAATAAGTTTGTGTAAATAAAAAAGTTAAATTAGTAAGTTATTTGGGGTCAGTTTCTTTAGACATTTTATATTCTGTAGTGTCCATAGAGACTTTAGTAGTTACTAACTTATCTGCCGCTAGTGTGGCTTTTTTTACTACAGTCTGTGCAGGAGCGATAGTTTTTTGCTCTGCTGCAATATCTGCTGCTTCTTTTTCTGCTAACCATCTATCGGTTAAGCTTTTTTCTAAAGAGGGTCCAGCATCATTAGCTCTTAATACTTTTTTAACTTCTTCTTTAGTAGTTAAGTTTTTAATTAAATTATACATATTGTTCATCCTTTTGTACTAATCTTCAGTAAAATTTCTTTCTCGTCTTATAAAGTGTCTACTAACGGTACCGTCATCAAACTGAAGATAACCTTGCGCCTGATCACTATACATTTCTAAAACTTCGTTACCATAATAATGGTCTTCTAGTGTTAAGTCAAGAAAAGATTGTTTAGATTTACTATCATTACTATACGCAGATAGATCTGCACTGTGCTCAGTCGCAAATTCTTTAGCTTCTTGCTTAGTTAATCCAGAATCACTGAATCTTATTATCATTTTCGGCATGTAAAGATTCTCCCACAACTTCTATAGTATTTTCTAAGTCTTTAAAAGCTTCATCTAGTAGTCTATTAGCAGGGTGTTTGTTATTATGTGCTCTAAATATCATAGCACAAGATATAAAACATAAAGCTTCTAAATCTTTTAATAGCTGAGAATTTTGATTAGGAGAATAACCTAACTCTTCTAAAGTCATTAAAGTTTCGTAGAATATATCTTTACTTATTACCTTAGCATCTTCTATATCTATGTCTTCGTCTATATAAGATTGCTTTATTTGTTTAGATCTCTGTAAAAAATCAATAACTTCCGCCATGAGTTAGCTCTCCTCTTAAGATGTATTTTTTATTTTGCCAGTAGTTTATAATAGGAATATTATACTGTCTAGCTTTAGCTACTTTAGAAGTTTCTTCTCCAGAGCTAATTAAATAATCTATATCTTTAGTTACTCTATCTTTGAGCACTATATTAAGATCTTGTAAATGATCTGATAAATCTTGCTTTGTCATGTCTAGCTTACCTGATACTGCTACTGTTAAGTTATTAGTAGCCTCTTCTACAAAAGTAGAAGCCGTTAGAGAATAAGGTAAGGTTTTAACCCAAGATTCATTAACATCTAACCAGGCTAGTATACTATCAACTGTTTTAGGGCCTATACCACTAATATTTTCATATTCTATTTCTCTTAACCTATCAAACGAAGGTATTTTTTGAATAATACGCTTAGCAGTATTCTTGCCTACTCCAGGTATGCCTAAAGCTCCTAATACAGAATAATACTCTTTTGGCCTAGATAGTTCTTCTAGTACTTTTTCACCGTTCTTACCCATGTGCTCCCAAGGAACTTCTTCTTTAAATAAATCGTTAGGATGAGTTAAGTCTAACTTTTGAATCCATGCGGGGCCTAAGCCTTTAATACCTAGCTGCTTAACAAAATACTCTACAGATTTATTACCATCTTTATCTGAGGTAAAAAGTTTGGGGCCTTCTCTATGCAGCTTTAATCCTAGTTTTTTTTCTGCATCTGCCACACAGAATCTAGCAAATTTAGATTTAGATAGTACTTTTACAAACTGTGGAGTAATTTGTCTTTCAATAAGTATTTCATCTCCTAGACCAAGTTCGTGTTGCTCTATAAAATCAATATTATGAAGTATTACTCTAGATATAGTAGCATCATCAATATTTACAGGATCTACTACTGCTACAGGAGTAACAACCCCCGTTCTACCTATG
>Ga0213863_10001132_pt1 | contig 19779 bp, 15 predicted proteins | sample PICome_8_FD_160128 | JGI IMG/M metagenome (GOLD analysis project Ga0213863, IMG submission 160128) | Coastal seawater microbial communities near Pivers Island, North Carolina, United States - PICO497 | ecosystem: Environmental > Aquatic > Marine > Coastal | place: USA: North Carolina... | reverse complement strand
CCTGGGAGTAGACGGTGTAGCCGCTCTTGAGGGTCGGCTTCAGGGCGCCATCGCGGATGCTCCTCGAGGCGTCCTCCACCAAGAGGTCCTCGCTCACCTCATCCTCGACGCCGCTCCCGCCGCAGCGCTCGCAGGCGCCGACCGGGTGGTTGAAGCTGAAGTGACTGCGCGTCAGTGAGACCCCGCCCGGGTCCTGCGCGACGCGGGCGTAGAGGAGACGCAGGAGATCGAGCGTCCCCGTCAGCGTCCCCACCGTCGAACGGGCGCTGGCCCGCGCGTCCGAGGAGCCCATGGCGATGGCCGGCGGCAGGCCGTCGATGGAGTCCACCGCCGCGCGCCCGAGCTTGCCGAAGAACTGACGGGCCCGGGCCGAGAGGGCGCCGAGGTAGCGCCGCTGCCCCTCACGGACGACGGTCTCGAAGACCAGCGACGTCTTGCCCGATCCGGACGGGCCAGTCACGGCGACCCACTGGCCGTGGTCCAGGTCGAGGTCGACGCCGCGCAGGTTGTGCTCCCGGGCGCCGCGGATCCGAAGCTCGCTCACCGCTTCGCTCCCGTTGCGTCGACGAGGGCGGCCCCGATCTTCGCGAGGTCGTGACCCGCCGGGAAGCGGAGCACCGCCACCTCCGGGCCAGCGCACCCGGCGGCCTCTGGCCCCACCTCGTCGAACCTCACGCCGCGGGACACGAGGGCCTCCACCACAGCCTCGAGCTCCGCGGGGGACAGGGTGAGCAGGCCGGAGCCATCAGGCTCCGCGATCAAGGGTGGGACCGAGGCCGCGGCCGCCTCGAGGTCGAGGAGCGCACGCTTGCGGTCCACGCCTGCGGCGTAGCCCGTGAGCTGCCTCCGAGCGCCGACCACACGGTGACAGGGCAGCGCCACCAGCAGCGGGTTGCGGCCCACGGCGGCGCCCACGGCCCGGACCGCGGCGGGCCTCCCGAGGCTCGCTGCCAGCTCGCCATAGGTGACGAGTGCCCCATGGGGGATGTGGCGCAGGGCGCCCCAGACCTCCTGTTGAAAGGCTGTGCCGGAGAGCTGCGCGGGGACCGTGAAGGGATCGCGGGCGCCGCGGAGGTAGGCCCGAAGCTCCTCGTCGAAGAGGGCGAGGTGCGCCGCGGCGGCGTCCCGCCCGCCGGACTCGTCGGCCGCCCCGCCCGCCCTCGTGGGTCCATCCACGAAGCGCACCCCGGTCAGCCCGCCTGCGGTGGCCTCTGCTTCGACCCATCCCAGAACCGGGTCGCCCGCCATGGGCAGCCGGCGTCGAGCGAAGGGTGAATGGGAGGACGTGGGCACGCCGGATCATAGGTCCTCCTGCGCCCGGGCGTCCGGCCCGCCCTGCTACGGAAGCGGCCGGCACCCCGAGGGGCGCCGGCCGTTCCAGATCGACCCCGCCGGGCTGCGCCCGAGGGTGGTCGAAGGTCGGTCTGAAGATCAGGCCTGAGCGGCGGTCGCGGCGATCAGGCCGCGCTCTTCGAGGTAGCCGAGGATCTTGGCCGCCGACTCCTCGATGGACTCGTCGCCGGTGTGGACCGTGATCTCCGCGTTGGTCGGCGCCTCGTAGGGGTCGCTGACGCCGGTGAAGTTCTTGATCTCGCCGGAGCGGGCCTTCTTGTAGAGGCCCTTGGTGTCACGCTCCTCGACGACGGCGAGGGGGGCCTCGACGTAGACCTCGACGAACTCGGCGCGCGCCGAGTCGACCATGCCGCGGCACTGATCGCGAACCTCCTGGTAGGGGGAGATCGCCGCGGTGATCGAGCAGCAGCCGTTGCGCGCCAGCAGGTTGGCCACGAAGCCGATGCGCGCGACGTTCGTGTCGCGATCTTCCTTAGAGAAGCCGAGGCCCTTCGAGAGGTTGGTGCGGACGACGTCGCCGTCGAGGACCTCGACGTTCTTACCGCGCTCCGTGAGGACGGGCGTGAGGTACTCGGCGAGGGTGGACTTACCGGAGCCGGAGAGGCCGGTGAACCAAAGGACAAAACCCTTCTGGGACATGGTGATGGTGGTTGGTTAGGGATAGGGGTCGTTGATTGAATGGCGGGGTCCGGCGCTACCGGATCATCCCCTCGAGGTAAGGCACCTCGAAGCACTTCTCGTGCATGATCGGGCCGTGGCCGAAGTACCCGGCCTCACCGAACAGCTCGCCGTGGTCGGCGGTGACGATGATGTGGGTGTTCTTCGGGACCGTGTCGTAGAGCTGCTCGAAGACGCCGTCGAGGTAGCGGACCGTGTCGATCTGCCGCTCCTTGAGTTCGTCGAGCTTGTCCTGGTCGAAGAACTGGAAGTCCTCTTTGAACTTGCTCTCCTCTTCGCTCTCGGCGATCTGGTCGTTCATCTTCCGGAAGACCCCGTTGACCCCGCTGATGCGCGGCCACATGGAGGAGTCCTCGTCCGGCTTGGCGTAGGGGTAATGCGTCTCCCCGACGTTCAGCAGGTAGAAGTGCGGACGCGGGCCGTCGAACTTCATGGTGGGCAGGATCGCCGCCATGTCGTTGTGGCTGTCCATCAGCTGGAAGCTGTCGAAGGCGCGGTTGATCCCCGTCTTCGGGTTGAGCACGGGCAGCGAGACGCGGGCGTGCGTGTCGTAGCCGAGCTTCTGCTGGAGCAGACCAGGCAACCAGAGCCCCGGGACCATGGCGCCGAAGTCGATGTCGGTGCCCTTGGAGCCGAGGCGCTTGTTGTAGTTGTAGAAGTCCTCCTTGTAGTACTCCGACGCGTACACGTTCTCCGGGGAGGTGTGCGGCAGGAGGCCCGTGAGGAGGTTGTAGTGGGAGGGCGCGGTCCACGAGGCGTACGTGTACCGCTTCTCCACCTTGCCGCCCGACAGCTTCGTGATCGTCTTCGTCTCCGCCGACATGAACGCGTCGTAGCGGCAGGAGTCGAGGATGATGATGATGAAGTGGTTCTCGGCCTGGGGGTCAGGCTTCTGGACCATCCCGGGCCGCATCGGGAGACGCGGCATGGGACGCGGCGGGGTCGCCGGCTTCTTCTTGAACTTGTCGAACAGGCCCATCAGGTCACTCTCCCTTGGTCTTGTAGAAGTCGACGAGGATCGCGGCGGTGGTCTCGCGCATGATCCGGGGGTCAGGGTTCTCGCCGCTCACCAGCTGCTCGCGCACCTTGGTGCCGGAGATGAAGACGGACGTCTTGTCCTTGTTGGCCTCCATGAGGCCGACGCGGCCGAGCTCCTCGAAGTACGCGGCGAAGCCGACGTTGACGGTCTTGATGGCGAGGTCGCCGCCGAGCTCGTCGAACACGGTCTGGGCGTCAAAGTCGCCCCAGATCGCGGTCTTGTCGTCGAAGGGCGCGTCCGCGTGCTTGCGGCCGATGATGAAGTGGGTGAAGCCCAGGTTCTGGCGGTAGATGGCGTGCATCACGGCCTCGCTCGGGCCGCCGTAGTACATGCGCATGTCCAGGCCGACGAGCTCGAGCTGGTCGTTGAGGTCCTGACCCTTGGACTCCCAGAGCTCGACGTCCTTGTCGCCTTCGCCGAGGAGCCGGTTCGAAACGAGCGCCTCGTAGGTGTCCATGCGGGTCGAAGCCGGGACGTCGTCGCCCTTGAGCTGACCCACCAGCGGGTTGAGGATGACGCCGGTCTTCTTGCCGGTGTCGCGCAGGATGACCTCGGCGCCGTAGACCAGCGCGTACTCGTGGGCGCGGTGGAGGGGGTTACGGGTCTGGAAGGCGATGGACTGCTCCCAGCCGCGGTCCATGATCAGGCTGCGGGTCTGGGTCGGGCCCATCACGCGGCCCGCGAACGGGCGGGTGTCCTCGGCGGGCGCGAGGGTGATGGTGCCGCCGACGAGCTTGGTGCGCTCATCCGCGGTCCACAGGCGCGCGCCAGGGTGGTCCGTGCGCTCGGTGCGATAGACCGCCTTGATGAAGGCCGCCTTGTCCCAGTCATAGGCGCCGCCGTCGACCTCGAGGACCCCGAAGACCTCGCCGTCGGAGCAGAGGGCGATCTTCGCCCCGCCGGTGCACGCGGCGGCCTCGGCGTCGGTGACCGGGAGGATGATCGGGATGGTCCAGGCCCACTTCCCGCCGTTGCGCTCGATGGCCTGCTCGGAGAGGACCGAGTCGTAGTCCGCGCGGGCCATGGGCCCCTCGAGGGGCGAGAGGGTCCCGTCCGCGATGCGGTAGAGCGTGGTGCGATCCACCTCGTTCACGTCCACCTTGGCGAGGTCCGCGCCGGCGCTCGCTGCGGCGGCGTCGATGCGGTTGACAGGGGCCTCGAGGCCACCGTGGACGGGAAGAATGGAAACGTTGGCGGCAGTCATGTTGGTGGGGATTGGTGTGGGCGAAGCCCAGTGCTGGTGATCAGAGGTAGCCGAGGTTCTCGAGCTTGCGCTTCACGTCGTCGAGCTCTTCCTGGGTGTAGTCAGAGCCCTCCACCCCCTCCGCGGGAGCGGCCTGGACGGAAGGCGTATCCCCCATCAGGTCTCGGAGCACGAAGACGATGAAGTCCGTGGGCGAGTTGAATCCGGACCCGTCGACCACCTGTTGGATCTTTCGATACAGGGGCCTGGGGATCTTGACGGTGACTTTGGACTCTCTCACGGCGGCCTACTGGATGCGACTTGGTAGCGAATGAGGGACCGATCAGAGCGAGCCCAGGGGGCTCGACACTCCAATCGCACTCTGATCGTACTCCTATCGGAGCCCCAGGGGTCGAACTTGAGTGCGATTGGAGTGTCCCGCCTTGGGATCGTCCCGCCTCCCCCTCTCTCGACCCGGGCGCGCAGCTCACGCTCCACGCCCCGGGCCCGTAGCCGCAGTAAGCTACCCCCGGAGGCCGTTCAGGCCCTCTCAGGCGCCTCCACCAGCCCACCTTCCCGGCCAGCCCGTCCCTCAGCCAACCACGGGCGGCCCCCAATCCCATGCAGTTCAAGAACATCCTCCTCCCCCTCTCGCTGACGTTCACCCTCGCCGCCTGCTCAGGCGAGGAGTCCGCTGATCCGTCCCAACTCATCCAACAAGGCCAGTACGACGCGGCCATCGAGGCCTCCGAGAGCCAGCTCGCGTCGGTCGAGACGGGCTCAGCCGACCACAAGGAGCTCGTCATCGTCTACGCCGAGGCCCTGGCCGAGAGCCGCGCCGATGAGTCCCGCGACGCCTTCCTGGACTTCGCCAAGGCCCACCCGGACATGGTCGAGCCCAGGGACTACAAGTACGTGGTCAGCGGCCTGAGGACCCACGCCGCGTACCTGCAGGCCATCGACGTCATGGACGCCGGCAAGAAGCGCTGGGCCGAGGACAGCACGATCGACGAGCTCGTCGAGGCCCTCAAGCAGGACATCGCCAAGTCCGGCGACGCCGACAGCATGGCCAAGATGAAGGGCCTGGGCTACATGTGAGCCGGAAGGGCGGCGCTCCTCCGCCCCCTCTTCCGCACCCCTCATACGCCCCCTTCTTACTTACGCGCGGGGCCGCGCCGCACTCCGGCGCGGCCCCGTGCGCGTTCACCGGCACATGGGCCCAGGCGCATCATCACACGCGCCTCGCTCCTGACGACGAGCGCGCCGCGACTCTCGGCGAGGCCGCCTGGCTCCGCCCTCCTGAACCCATGAACGGCCCCCTCCGAGCCTCAGCCGCCGGTGCCCTCGCGGCGCTGCTCGCAAGCTGCGCGGCAGCTCCCACGCGCTCCCTCGCTACCGGTACCGCCATCGCTGCAGGTCCCTCAATCGCCACAGGTTCCTCCACCGCCACAGGCTCCTCCACCGCCACAGGCTCCTTCACCACCACAGGGCCCTCCACCGCCACCGGGCAGTCGCCCGCGGCAGGGGACTACTCTCAGCCCACCTCCGGCCGCCTCACGTTCACGTTTGGCCAGCGCCGGCTCGGCCGGGACTTCGCGCCCACCGATGAGCCCCAGGCGTTCGGCGTGGAGTTCTCCAGGATCTCCGCCGGCGGCTCGCCGAGCTTCGGATTGGGCTTCGAGTTGGGCTTCCAGTTCGCAGACGATCGCGCGCGCGGCGCCCGGCTCTCCGGGGGCGGAACCGGGAACCTCGACCTCTTCCAGAGCGAGTTCTACGCCGGGCTCCGGGCCCAGGCCGGGGAGGGCTCGCTACGCCCTTACCTGGGCGCCGGCGCCACCTGGATCACCAACGACACGCGGGTGACCTCGGGCGGGCTCCAGGCACGAGAGAGCAGCAGTGACCTGGGTGCCTACGGGCACGCAGGCCTCCTCCTCGAGGTCTCGCGCTCGGTCCACGTCTTGATCGACGGTCGCATGACCTTCTTCACCGATCACTCCATCGACGGCACCGACTTCGACAGCGACTACTCGCAGGTCACGATCGGCGTGGGCGCCAGCTACTGAGGGCTGGCGCGTCCCGCTCGATGTGCCGGACGGAGTCGCTCAGTTTCCGATGGGCGGGAAGACTCGCCCAGGATCCCGGTCGACCCAGATCGTCGGGACATCGTCGGTCCCCGCGGGCCCCGAGGGGTCATTCGGGTTCGAAGACCCCAGCGCCCAGATGGCGCCGGACTGCAGGACGCGGACCACGCTCCCCGACTCGAATGAGTCGTCGGCGCTCGCGCCGTCATCGATGAGGAAGCCGAGGAAGTTGTAGGCGCTGGAGAGGATCCCGGTGGTCCCGAACGCGAAGACGGCGAGGTCGGTGTGCCCCTCGGCGTTGTTCCGCTGGCCCGCAACGATGAGAGTCCCGTCGGGCCCGATCGCGAGGGACCTCAGGCTGGTGTCACGTCCAAAGTCGATCTCAGGATTATTGGTCGACCCCTCGCGCAGCGTCACCACGCCGGTCCCGGAGGTCGGCGAGGAGAGGCTCCCCGCAAACGTGGTGTCGGGGTTGCCGTCGGGCAGGAGCCGCCAGAGCGCCGGCTGATCGCGGACCACCGCGCCGCCGAAGGCTCCGGTCAGGGAACCTGCGAGGACGAGATTCGAGGCGCCGTCGAGGCTGGCCTCGCCGCAGTAGGCGCCGTACGTCGCGCCGCCGAAGAAGCGCAGGGGCTCGACGGTCCCTCCCCCGAAGCCCGCGATGGCGCTGCCGGAGGTAGGGTCGAGGGCGAGGACCCGGATCCCGCCAGCGGCGTGCCCGATCACGTAGAAGCGATCGTTCCCCGCCACGACGCCCGTGGCGCCCTCGTTCCCAACCTCCGGGATCGCCGGCGCGTACACGACGCCCGCCGCGCCAAAGCCCGGGTCGAGCGTCAGGTCCGGGAGCAGGCTCCACGTGGCGTAGCTCCGGGAGCCGATGCCCTGGAATCCCACGGCCACGAAGCCGCCGGAGGCCGCGGGTGCCAGGTCGAGGACGGCCTGATCCGTGATCGAGGGGTTCGGAAGATCCACCCGAGTCGACCCGCTCCCATCGGACGCCACGCGCCACAGGGAGGCCTGAGAGAAGCCGCTGGAGGCGCTCGCGCGGGCCCAGCCACCGACGATGACGTCCCCCGTGGTCCCATCCACCGCCAGGGACGTGGCCCCGCTCACCGCGAAGGGAGGCACCTCGAGCACCTGCACCCCCGAGACACCGAAGTCCGGGTCCAGCCGCCCGTCGGGGAGGTTGGAGCCGACCTCGGATGCGGGGCTCGCGCGGAACCGGGCGACGAACGCCGTCGAGGGGGTGCCGCACCCGGGCTCAAGGCAGTCGTCGGTCCGCCAGCCGCAGGCGAGGACCTCGCCGGAGGCCAGCTCCACCGCGTCCGCGATGAACGCCCGCGCTCCCGCGCCGCCGAGCTCGGGGTGGTTCTTGATGTCGAGGAAGGCACAGCCCCCACCGAAATACCTGGCGTCGAAGGTGAACTGGGCGTCCGCCGAGTTGTTCGGTTGCGGGAGCACAGAGATCCGCAGGCTGTTGATACCGCTCGTCTTCGGCGAGCAGTAGCTCAGGAAGTAGAAGCTGTTGGCGAGGTCTCGGACCTGCCCGCCGATCTGCTCGAAGGCCTCGGCGAGCTCACCGAACTCCGTGGCCGTGGCCGTCCCGTTGGGCCCGAGGGCCGCGAGCACCGCCGCGTCGTATTCCTGGCCCACGCCGATGGTGAACGCGGTGTGCTCGGTGCCCTCCGGGCTGACGCTCTCGATGGCGTCTGTGGCGTCCTGCAGGGTGACCGCCGGCCCCGCCTGGTGCGTCCCGTCCGTGAAGGTCACGAGGGTGAGGGACCGGTTCTCCACGCCGCTGTTGGCCGAGCTCGTGTCCACCTCATCCAGCGCGCTGATGCCGTCGACCACCGCCCCGTAGAGGTTCGTCGAGGTGCTGAACGGCGGCTCGTCGTTCAGAGCGTCCACGGCTGCGAGCAGGAGCTCGCGGTCGTTGGAGAACCCGAAGTCATAGCCGGAGATCTCGTGGATCATCGGCGAGCCGTCGAACCAGCTGACCTTGACGTAGTTCTCGGGCTCTGCCGTGACCGCCTCGATGAACTGCCGCGCTCCCTCCTGCACCTCGGCCGCGCCGGCTGACTGGACGCTGTTGCTCCGGTCGAGGATCAGGTGCAGATAGGAGCGGAAGACCTGGGGCTGGGCCACCAGGCGCTGGGCGCTCTCCGTCTGGGAGACCAGCTGCTCGTTCTCGTAGACGTTGAAGTCAGACCCAATGAGATCCGCCGCGGGAGACCCGTCCCCCTCGGTGACCTTCAGGAAGACGCTCACCCTCCCGGGCAGGTCCACTCGCGCGTCTGGCGAGAGGGCCGTGACCGTCGCCGGAGTTCCAGCGCCGGGAGCCTGGCTCCCGCCGCCGCCCCCCCCGCATGCGGTGAGTGGCAGCAGGGCGAGAGCGCCCGCGACCAGCAGTCCGAGGGAGCGGGAGCGGCCGCGTTGGGCCAACTCAAGAGCGGTGTGGATCTTCGACATGGTGGGGACTCCACGGAGCGCCGAGGACCCCCGCCCCGGCCCCGCGCGGGCTCCCAAGACTGTGGAGAAGTGCAGGGGGGAGACTCAAGGGAAGTCCCCCCAACGTGGGTGCATCCTTCGAGGTTGCTGCGCAGGGCGACCCGGCTCCCTGACCTCTCGGCTGCCGGGCCTCCCCTTCTGGATCCAGCCGCTCGGCCTGGACCCCGCGCGCCCGGGCCCTCGCTTTGGCCCTGGCAAGGACGCAGGCCCTAGCCCTGGCCCAGGGCCTCGCGCAGCGCCGCGAGGCAGAGCTTCACGTTGCGCTCGGTGGAGCCGGCGCCCATCAGGCCGACGCGCCAGGTGTTGCCCTTCATCGGGCCGAGCCCGCCGCCGATCTCCAGGCCATAGTGCTCCAGGAGGTGACCGCGGACCGCGGCGTCGTCGACCCCGTCCGGGATGGCGATGGTGGTCAGCGGCGAGAGCCGCTCGGCCTCCGGGACGCGGGCGCTGAGCCCCAGAGTCTCGAGGCCGGAGCAGAACATCTGCGAGTGGAGTCGGTGGCGCTCGATGCGTGCGTCGAGCCCCTCCTCAAGCACCAAGCGGAGCGCCTCATGGAGGCCATAGAGCATATTGATCGGAGCCGTGTGATGGTAGCTGCGCTCTTCGCCCCAGTAGCCCTGGATCAGAGAGAGGTCAAGGTACCAGGACTGCACCGGGGTCTTGCGCGCGCGCATCTTCTCCACTGCGCGCGCGGAGAAGGTGACCGGCGCGAGGCCGGGCGGACAGGAGAGGCACTTCTGCGTGCCCGAATACGCGGCGTCCACGCCCCATCCGTCGATCTCCACGGCGTGGCCCGCGAGGGAGGTCACGCAGTCGATCAGGAGGAGCGCGCCGAGGTCGTCCGCGAGCTCACGAACGGGTGGAACCGGCTGCAGCACGCCAGTGGACGTCTCTGCGTGGACGACCGCCACCAGGTCGTAGCGGCCGTGCTGCGCGCCGGCGCGGAGCGCCTCGGCATCGAAGGCGCGGCCCCACTCTCCCTTCACCTCGGTCACCTCCGCGCCGCAGCGGCGCGCGACCTCCGCCATCCGCGTGCCGAACACCCCGTTGACCCCCACGAGGACACGGTCTCCAGGCTCGAGGAGGTTGACCATGCAGGTCTCCATCCCCGCCGATCCGGTCCCCGACATGGGCATGGTCAGCTCGTTCTCCGTGCGAAACACCGCCCGGAGCATCTGCCTGAGCTCATCCATCACCTCCAGGAAGCGAGGGTCGAGGTGGCCGAGCGTCGGGCGGGCCATCGCCGCCAGGACCGCGTCGTCCACATCAGAGGGTCCAGGCCCCATGAGGACGCGGCGGGGAGGTGTGAGGGCGCTGGGTACTCGCATGGGCGTCTTTGACTCGGGGTCCGATGAGCGGGTCCGCCATCTTCGGTCAACGAACGCCGCCGTCCAGAGTCGGCGCTCAGTTCCGCCTTCCGAACGGCGAAGCGGCGAGCCCGCAGGCCCCTCCTCAGGACCGGGACGTAAGGCGAGCGGCCCCCGATTCAGCCCGCCTGGCTCGTCTCGGGACGATGCACACACCCCTCTACGGTGTCGCCACTGGCGGTCCCTTCGCGCTCCCCGCAGTAGTTCGATAGCCTCGATGCAGCGGCGAGCCGGCCGCGCCCAGAACCCCTTCCCCGAATTCAAATGAACCGTCTGCTCTACGGACTCGCTGCCGCGATCGCCACAGGTGGCGTCACCCTTGCCCAGCAACCCTCCATCTACGTCGATATCGGCAGCGTTTCTGGGGGAGCAGGCACCCCTGCCACCACCTTCGGGGCCGCCGCGTCCGTCGGCGGATTCTGGAACGATCTCGACCTCGACTTCGTCGCTGGACCGGTCCTCGTGAGCCCGCCGCTCAACGACATCAGCAGCAGCCCAACCGCCGTGACGCTGACCTGGGACGGGCTCGGTACGGACCCGCTGCCGCTCTTCTTCGACGAGCTGTGCACGACAGGCGACGACCAGGCGCTCATGGACGACTGCGGGTACATCGGCGGCTCCAGTCAGTTCCGCTTTGACGGCCTGCCCGGCGGGACCTACACGGTCCTGACCTACGCCATGGCCCCGGACAGCGCGGCCTTCCTCACCAACGTCAACGTCCCGGGATCTCTCGACCCGGCGCAGGACGTGGGCGGCGACTTCTGCCTCGGCTACGCCCTGGGAATCACGCACTCACAGCACACGGTGACCGTGGGTGTGGGCCAGCCCCTGGTGATCGACGTCTCCGTCACCGCCTCGTTCGATAGCCTGAATGGCATCCAGATCTTCCCGGGTACAGGCCCGAGCTTCGGGACGAGCTACTGCGGACCGGCGGTGCCGAACTCGTCGGGTGCGCCCGCGGTGATCAGCGTCACCGGGACGCCGCTCGTCTCGCTGAACGACTTCAACCTCGTCTGCAGCTCTATGCCCTCGAACTCCTTCGGCTTCTTCCTGGTCAGCCAGTCCCAGGGCTTCGTCGCCAACCCGGGTGGCAGCCAGGGCAACCTCTGCCTGGGCGGGGCCATCGGCCGCTACGTCGGCGCTGGGCAGATCCTCAACTCGGGATCAGCAGGCACCATCACCCTCCCCGCGGACCTGACCATGATTCCCAGCCCCACAGGGTTCATCGCCGCGGCGCCCGGTGACGTGTTCAACTTCACCACCTGGTTCCGGGACTCGTCCATGGGCGTGGCGACCTCGAACTTCGCCCAGGGCGTCGAGGTGACGTTCCAGTAGAGCCCGACGTGAGGGAGCGAAGAGCCCCTCATCCTGGCCCTGCGGGATCGCCCGTAGACGAACGAAGGAGGCCCCGCAGCGAATGCTGCGGGGCCTCCTTCTCGATGGGGCGCCGCGAACGGCGCCGCGGGCATCAGAGCGTCGCCGAGAAGCGCGTGCCCTCGAAGGCGGCGATCAGCGCCTTCGGCTCAACGTTCGCTCCTGCGCAATCGACCGTCGCGGTCTTCTTGTCGTAGTCCACCACGACATCGGACTCTTCGATTCCGTCGAGCTCAGCAAGTGCAGACCGCACTTGCGGGGGGCAGCCCGCGCCTCATGTCATGCCCGTGAGCCGGAGCGTCACGGTCTGGGCTTTGGCGACGCCCATGCCGGCGGCGTTGCCGTCGGCCGGGGCGTTGGTCGTGTCGATTTCGGTGGTCTCGGCCGTGCAGGCCACAAGGCCAAGCGCGAGCGCCGCGGGAAGTAGGGTCTTGAACATGTTGATCTGGGTGATGGTGAGGGGACCACACTAGTGTAGCTCAAGTCCGCCGGACCCCACATGCCGGCAAGAGCGCGCCTGCCCCCCCTGCCTGGTCTCCCTGAGCCGTCCCGCATGATGCCCCGCGACCTGGAAGGCCGGATCCTGCTCGAAGCGGGAACTGTCCTCGTCATCGACAAGCCCCCCGGCCTCCCGTCCACTGGCCGAAGCCTGGACGATGACGATTGCCTCCAGCACGCGGTGATCCAGCGCGCCGGAGGCATGGTCTGGGCCATCCACCAGCTCGACGCCGACACGAGCGGCGTCAACGTGTTCACCACGGAGCGGCGCCATGTCGCCGCCCTGAAGGGGGCGCTGTCCGCGCCCTCGGCTCGAAAGCACTACCTCGCCATGGTCCACGGGTGTCCCCCTTGGGAGACCCGGATCGTCACCGACCCCATCGGGATGGTGGACGGCACCAGCCTGGGGGTCACCGCCCATGGACGCTCGGCCCACACGGAGTTCGAGGTCCTCGATCGGGGCCCGGAACATTCCCTGCTGCGCGTCAGGATCCTGACCGGGAGGACCCACCAGATCCGGATCCACGCCGCGCACCTGGGCCATCCGCTGGTTGGAGAGGAGTGGTATCGCTCTCCTCCGTGCCCGGCGCACCCCCGCCAGGCCCTCCACGCGAGCCGGCTCGCCCTTGAGGGAGACCTCCGCCTCGACGTGGCGGCGCCTATCCCCGACGATCTCAGAGAGCTCGCCAATGGGCTCGGCCTCTGCCTCGACCGCGCCACGCCCTACTGACCCCCCGGGCCCCGCATCGCTCCAAGCACGCCGGACGAACGCCCGCCCGCAACGCGTCCGCGCCCCCTCCAGTCCCATGAATCAGCAACCCCGACACCGAGCCGCCGCGCTCATCGCCCTCTCCCTCGCGGCGAGCTGCGCGCCAGAGTCCCCGCAGAGCGCGAGCGCCGCAGGGGCCGGAGCTGAGCGGGCCGCCCCCGTCGAGGTCGCTGACATCGAGATCGGACCCCTGACCGAGCGGCGCGTGTTCACCGGAACCCTCGAGGCCTCGGCAGAGGTCGTGGTCGCACCGCGCGTCGCCGGCAACGTCGAGCGCCTCTCCGTGGACATCGGCGACCCCGTCGAGAACGGCCAGGTCATCGCGTGGATCGACGACGATGAGCTGGTGCAGGCCGTGGCCCAGGCGGAGGCGGATCAGGCCGTCGGTCGGGCCACCCTTGAAGAGGCCGAGGCCTCAGCGAATCTGGCCAAGCGGGTCCTCGCGCGCCAGGCGCAACTCCAGCAGGAGGGCATCGCGTCCTCGGCCGAGTTGGAGAGCGCCGAGGCCGCCGACGCCGCCAGCCGAGCCATGGTCGCCGTCGCGAAGGCCAGGGTCGTACGGAGCGAGGCCTCCCTTGAGACCGCGCGCGTGCGCCTGGGACAGACACGGATCGTGGCCGAGTGGGAGGCGCCCGCCGCTTCGATCCACCAAGACCGCCCCGCCGGCGACGGCTCGGGGGCGCCCGCCGGCCCGTCCAGGTACATCGCCGAGCGCTTCGTCGACGTGGGCTCTATCGTCAACTCGAGCACGCCGATCCTCTCGCTCGTCGCGCTCGACCCCATCGTCGCCGTGATCTTTGTCCCCGAGCGCGACTTCTCGAGGCTCGCCGTGGACCAGCGAGCGAGCTTCACGACCGACGCCTATCCGGGCCAGTCATTCGAGGGACGCGTGGCGCGTATCGCGCCCGTCTTTCGACGGAGCACCCGGCAGGTCCGCGTCGAGCTCGAGGTCGACAACGCCGACCTGCGGCTCCGACCCGGCATGTTCGTCCGCGCCACGCTCGAGCTTGATCACGCAGAAGACGCGACCATCGTGCCCGTGGACGCCCTGACGGCGCGCGACGGCATCGAGGGCGTCTTCGTCCTCCCGCTCGGCGCGAAGACCGTCCGCTGGGCCCCGGTCCAACGCGGCTTGCAGGAGGACGCCAGGGTCCAGGTCTTCGGCGACGGGCTCTCCGGCGGGGTCGTGGTCCTTGGGCAGGAGCTCTGCGATGACGGCAGCGAGGTGAGCGTGTTTGACGCCGGGCCCAACGCCAACGGCGGGCGATGAGCCTCCCCGCCGCCAGCGTCCGGCGCCCGGTCTTCGCGACCATGGTGTCGCTCATGGTCGTGGCCCTCGGCGTCTTCGCCCTGGGCCGCCTGAGGATCGACCTCCTGCCCGAGGTGGAGATGCCCTCGTGCACGATCCGGACCACGTACGAGGGCGCGAGCCCAGAGGTGGTCGAGCGCCTCGTCACGCAGATCATCGAGGAGGTGGCCGCCACGGTCCCCGGGGTGGAGGAGATCGAGTCCACGTCCCTGGAGGGGTCGAGCCGCGTCACGGTCCGCTTCGGGTATGGCGTCAACGTCGACGCCGCGGCCATCGACCTGCAGGCCCGCGTGGACCAGGAGGTGGACGAGCTTCCCGACGAGGTGACCCGCCCCCGGGTCCAGAAGTTCGACATCGGCAGCTTCCCCATCGTGATCCTGGGGGTCAGCAGCAAGCTCGACCCCGTGGCCCTGACCCAGCTGGTGGAGGACCAGATCCGCTTCCGCTTCTCGCGGATCCCCGGCGTGGCCCAGGTGGACCCCTGGGGCAGCTTCACGCGCGAGGTCCGGGTCGAGCTCGACCCCCAGCGACTCAACGCCCTGGGAATCCCCCTCGACCGCGTGCTCACCGCGCTGCGGGAGGCCAACCTGGACCGCCCGGCCGGCCAGCTGGAGGAGGGTCGCTACGAGGTGACCCTGCGGGCGCCAGCGGAGTTCCAGACCCTGGACGAGATCCGAGACACGGTGATCCTCGAGCGCGGCGACGGCGCCGTCACCGTCGGTCAGATCGCCGTGGTGAAGGACACCTACGAGAAGCTTGATCGCTACGTCCGCGTGGACGGCGACCTCGGGCTCAGGGTGGCGATCCGGAAGCAGTCCGACGCCAACACCGTCGAGGTCGCCAAGGCCATCCTCGAGGAGGTGGAGCGCGTCAATGTGGCTTACCCCCAGCTCAACGTCGTCGTCACCTCCAACCAGGGCGACTTCATCCGCCGCTCCATCGACAACGTGGCGAGCTCGGTCCTCTACGGGAGCGCGTTCGCGATCCTCGTGCTGCTCTTCTTCCTCCGGAGTCTGCGCAGCACCCTCGTCATCGCGGCGTCGATCCCGATCTCCATGGTGGCGACCTTCGCCCTCCTCGAGCTCGGCGGGCTGACCCTCAACCTCATGACCCTCGGGGGCCTCGCTCTCGGCGTCGGCATGATGGTGGACAGCTCGGTGGTCGTCCTGGAGAACATCTTCCGCCGGCGCAGCGAGTATGGAGAGGACGCCGTGACCGCCTCGGTCACCGGCGCCGAGGAGGTGGCCAGCGCCATCCTCGCGAGCACGATCACGACCCTGGTCATCTTCCTCCCCCTCGCCTTCATCGAGGGCGTGGCCGGCGCGCTGTTCGGCGAGCTGGCCCTCGTCGTCGTCTTCAGCCTGATCTGCTCGCTGCTCGTCTCCCTGAGCCTCGTCCCCGTCCTCGCCTCCAGGCTCCTCGCGCGGCCGAGCTCCCAGGGCTCCTTCGCTGCCTTCGCCGAGCGCGGGTTCCAACGCCTCGATAGCGCCTACGCTGGGCTCCTACGACGCGCCGTCCGCCGGCCCCTCGTGGTGGTCGCCCTGTCCGGCGCGGCGCTCGGTGCCAGCCTGCTCCTCTACCCCCTCATCGGGACCGAGTACCTGCCCCCCAGCGACGAGGGCGAGGTGCGAGTCACCGGGGAGATGGCCGTGGGCACCCGGCTCGACCTCGTGGACCGCCAGACCCGCCGGATGACAGCGCTGGCCATGCCGCTGGTTCCCGAGCTTGTGTCCAGCGTGGTCTCCGTCGGACCCGGCTGGCGCGGCACCGTCTCGGCCCAGGGAGACATCCAGATGTCTCTCGTCCCCGCGCGGGAGCGCACTCGGTCCAACGCCGAGATCGCGGACGCCCTTCGAGCCGCCCTCTCGGGGCAAGTCGCCGGCATGTCGATCCGGACCCGCGCACCCGAGGGGCAGTTTCTCTTGCAGCGCGTGCTCGGGAGCGAGGGCGGCGTGGAGATCGAGGTCCGCGGCCCTGACCTTGACGTCCTCGAAGGCCTCGCGGCCCACGCCGCGCGCATCGCCGAGGAGACGCCCGGCGTGACCGACGTCACGGTCAGCCGGCGCGCCGGGACGCCCCAGCAGGAGATCCTCGTGGACCGGGGCAAGGTGGCCGACGTCGGGCTCTCCGTCCGCGACGTGGCGCGGGTCCTGGAGGTGGGCTTCGCCGGCGCTCGAGCGGGCGAGTTCCGCGCGGACGGTAACTCGTATCGGATCCTCGTCCAGCTGGAGGACGCCGAGCGACGCTCCATCGACGAGGTGCTGGACATGACCCTGAGCACCCCGGGGGGCGACGCGGTCGCCTTGCGGAACCTCGTCGACGCCAAGCCGAGCCGCGGCCCCCTCGTGATCGAGCGCAAGGACCAGCAGCGCGTGGTCACGGTCTCCGCCAATGTCGCAGGCCGGCCCGAAGGGTCCGTGGCCCGAGACCTGCAAGCCGAGCTCACCGCGCTTCCGCGGCCCCGGGGGCACGCGGTCGAGGTGGCGGGCACGTTTGAAGAACAGGAGAAGGCGACGCGCGAGCTCGTGCTGTCGTTCCTGCTTGCCATCGCCCTGGTCTACATGGTGCTCGCCTGCCAGTACGAGTCCCTGCGCGACCCCCTGGTGGTCATGCTCTCGGTCCCCTTCGCGGCCATCGGCGTCCTGGTGACGCTGCACCTCACCGGTACGACCCTCAACATCCAGAGCGCCATTGGCTGCATCGTCCTGGGCGGGGTTGTGGTGAACAACGCCATCCTCCTGGTCGATCAGGCCGGGCGCCTGGTCCAGGACGGCACCCCCGTGCGCGAGGCGGTGGCCGAGGCCGGCCGTCGCCGCCTCCGACCGATCCTGATGACGACGCTCACCACGGTCCTGGCGCTCCTCCCCCTGGCCTTCGGGATCGGGGAGGGCGCCGACGCCCAGGCGCCCCTGGCGCGCGCCGTGGTCGGTGGACTGGTCGGGTCGACCCTGATCACCCTCTTGCTCATCCCGGCCGCCTACACCCTCGTCCGACGCTCCGAGACCCCCGAGCCCGCCTGAGGCGGCACGGTGCTCGGGAGCACGCGTCGTATCGGTCCCGCCTGACGGGCCCTGCCTGAGCGGCCCTGCCTGAGCGGCCTTCCTGACGGGCCTTCCTGACGGGCCTTCCTGACGGGCCCAGCCTCACCGGTCCGGCCTCAGCGGTCCGGCCTGGCGGGTCTCGCTCGGCTGGTCCCGGCTGGCCGGGCACCCCCGGACGAATGACCCTCGAAGCCGGCGCTCCACTCGCCCACTCCGGTCCGCGCGCCGCACTCAAGGCAGCAGCGCCCAAGAGGGACCAGCGGTCAGCCGTCGCCGCCGCCAAGGAGGTGCTCCTGAATGAGCGCCCACTCGGTCTGACGCGAGTGCCAGGCGAGTTCGCGATCGCGGATCCCGTGACGCGTCTGGGGGTAGGCCATCATGGACCAATCGGTCTTGCCAGCCTTCATGAGCGCGTGCGCCATCTGGAACATGTTCTGCACGTGCACGTTGTCGTCCATGATCCCGTGGTGCATGTGGAGGAAGCCATTGAGGCCCTTCGCCACGCCGAGGACGCTGGTCGCCTCGTAGCCCTCGAGGTTATCCGAGGGTGTCCGCATGTAGCGCTCGGTGTAGATCGTGTCGTACATGCGCCAGTCGTAGACGCCGCCCCCGGCGACGCCGAGCTTGAAGCGATCCGTTCGACACAGACAGTTCGCGGTCATGGTGCCGCCGAAGCTGTACCCCGTGATGCCCACGCGGTCGCCGTCGGCCCAGGGGTTCGCGGTGAGCCAGTCCAGGACGTCGACCATATCGTCGACCTCCTGCAGCCCCACGCGTCGATAGAGCGCGGAGGTCGCGTCGTGGCCGCGGCTGGTGGACGAGCGCACGTTGGTCTGCAGCACGAGCACGCCCTGCTGCGCGAGGAACTGGAAGAAGGTGCTGCTGTTCCAACGGTTGCGCACCGACGGCGCAGCCGGTCCCGAGTAGGTGGAGATCCACACGGCGTAGGAGCGCGCGGGGTCGAAGTCCGCCGGCTTGAGCAGCGCCACGTCGAGCTCCACGCCGTCCCGCGTGGCGACCCGATGGAGCTCCCAGGCGCCGATGCCGTAGTCCTTGGCCGGCGCCTCCGCCCGACCGAGCTCCTTGACGATGATCCCCTCCGCGTCGCAGACCCGGACCACGCCGGGGTTGGTGAGGCTGGAGAAGCGGTCAATGAAGTAGGTCCGCGCCTCGTTGAAGGTGACCGAGTGGGACCCCTCATCCGACGTGAGGCGGACCAGCCCGGTCCCGTCGAGGGCGACCCGATAGAGGTTCGAGTTGATGTCCCCGTCCGCGGTGGACTGGAACCAGACGTGACCCGGAGAGTCACCCTCCGGGGCGTCCACGTGCTCGACGCCCCGGAGGTTCCAATCCCCAGAGGTGACCGCGCCCAGCAGCTCGCCGTCGAGCCGATAGCGGTAGAGGTGGTCCGTGCCCGTCCGGTGGCTCTGCCAGAGGAACGTGCCATCGCCCAGCCAGATCGGAGGCTCCGGGCGCTCGGTCCAGGTGGAGGATTCCTCGCGGATGAGCACCTCTCCCTTGCCCGTCTCCGGGTCGACGCTCAGGAGGTCCATCCAGGTCTGGATGCGGTCCTGGACGTAGACGAGGCAGCGCCCGCTATCCGGCGTCCAGCCCACCCGCACCACGAGGATCTCCTGCCCGTCGTAGGCCGAGAGATCGACCCAGGCCGTAGCCGCGGTGTCCGCGTCGGTGATCCCCACCCTGACGATGGGGTTCGGGTCACCGACCTTCGGGTAGTTGGTGACCTCCGACTTGACCCGGAAGGTCGAGTCCTCGATGTGGTCCACCACCGTGAACTCGTACACGGGGCTCTCGTCGAGGGCCAGGAACGCGAGGTGCTCGGAGTCGGGGGACCAGAAGTGCCCGAGGAAGTTGCCGCGGCCGTAGCTCTCCTCCTGATAGACCCAGTCGAGGATGCCGTTGAACTGGTCGGGTCCGCCGTCGCTGGTCACCGGAGCGACGTCCCCGGTCGCGGTGTTCACCATGTAGAGGTCGTTCCCACGGACGAAGGCGAGCGCCTTTCCGTCGGCGGACATGCGGTCGTAACGAATCTCCCCGTCTACGCCGCGGGCGAGGACCCTGGGCGCCTCACCAACCCGGTGGAACCACAGCTCCTCGTTCAGGTACGCCATGCGCGCCGCGCCGTCGTCCGAGAGCTGCTCCGGGCGCTTCTCGAGGCCCCTGGCGATGCGCTGAGCCTCCTTCTCCGATCGGCCCCCCTGGGCCTGAATCAGCTCCGCGAGGCCTGCGAGCGGAGCGGCCTCCTGGCTCCCCTCCGCCACCGGCTGGCCTGCGGGCTTGCCCATCTCACCGGTCCGAACATCCAACCAGAGGGCATTCTCGCCTCGCCCCACCTCCACGTGCTCGCCGTCCCAGGCCCAACGGGCGCGCGGGAGCGAGGGAGAGAGGTTGATCGGCTCGCTGCCCGGCCTCCGGCTCGTCTGTTCCAGGGTGATCCTCTTCTCGGAGGCCTGGGCGGGAGCCTCCACGGGAGCCTGGAGGCTGGAGGTGGCCGCGCTGAGGAGCAGGATCGTGAGGAGCATGGAGATCGGGGGTGGACGGGAGACGGCAGTTCGCGG
>Ga0213863_10001126_pt1 | contig 19810 bp, 19 predicted proteins | sample PICome_8_FD_160128 | JGI IMG/M metagenome (GOLD analysis project Ga0213863, IMG submission 160128) | Coastal seawater microbial communities near Pivers Island, North Carolina, United States - PICO497 | ecosystem: Environmental > Aquatic > Marine > Coastal | place: USA: North Carolina... | reverse complement strand
AATCTGCTCAAGGAAGCAATTATGACCCCCGAAAAATTTGCTGAACTTGCTAGCCAAAACTATAGCCTTATTCCAGTCACACGAGAAGTTATAGCTGATCTTGAAACACCGCTATCCTGTTATTTAAAATTGGCAAAGGGCGCATACTCGTATTTATTTGAATCGGTTGAAGGTGCTGAGAAATGGGGGCGCTACTCACTAATAGGATTACCTTCGGATACCATATTAAAAGTCTCTGGTAATCAATTGGTAGTCGAAAAAAATAACAAAATAATTGAGTCGAAAACTACAAGGGATCCACTGGCAGATATTGAAAACTTTCAAGCTAGATATCAGATACCTGATTTGCCAAATTTACCTCGTTTTACGGGCGGTTTAGTCGGCTATTTTGGTTATGATGTTGTACGATATGTAGAAGAAAAATTAAGCGAATCAACACCAAAGGATGATTTAGGTAACCCTGATATTTTGCTAATGGTCTCCGATGAAGTAGTTGTTTTTGATAACCTGCTGGGTAAGCTAATTTTTGTTGTTCATCAGAGAGCTTCTGATACCGACGCATGGGTTAAGTCTCAAAATAAACTAGATGAATTAGAGTGTAAATTAAAGGAATCAGTTCCTGATCTACCTCCCTTAAACTCAAGCAGTGAACGAAGAAATGAGTCTAATTTCATATCTAGTTTTGGTAAAGATAATTTTCTTGCAGCTGTTAAGAAAATTAAAAACTATGTATTAGCCGGTGACGTTATGCAGGTGGTGCCTTCACAAAGGCTTTCAATTGAATTTAAAGCAGAACCATTAAATCTTTATAGGGCTTTACGTTCTTTAAATCCCTCGCCCTATATGTATTTTTTAGATATGAGCTCATTTCAGATAGTAGGCTCATCTCCCGAAATTTTAGCAAGACTTGAAGATGGTGAGGTAACCGTTAGGCCAATAGCTGGTACCCGTCGCAGAGGTCATACTCCTGAGGAGGACCTTTCTTTAGAGAAGGAATTAATAAACGACCCTAAAGAAATTGCAGAACATTTGATGCTCATTGATTTGGGCCGGAATGATATAGGTAAGGTCTCACAGATAGGTACAGTGAAATTAACAGATCAAATGGTGGTAGAGCGGTATTCCCATGTAATGCATATAACCTCCAATGTAACGGGTCAGGTTATACCAACAATGACTGCTATGAACGTGCTACGAGCCACCCTGCCTGCAGGGACTTTGAGTGGCGCTCCTAAAATTCGCGCTATGGAAATAATCGATGAAATTGAACCAGTTAAAAGAGGAGTATATGGGGGAGCCATAGGATATATATCTTGGAACGGCAATATGGATACAGCAATAGCTATTAGGACCGCAATAATCAAGGATGGCAAACTCTATGTTCAAGCTGGAGCTGGTATTGTTGCTGATTCTCACCCAGAATTAGAATGGAAAGAAACAATTAATAAAGCGCGCGCTATATTTCGTGCTGTTGATTTAGTTATTTAAGGTGCTTTAGTTATGATTTTAATGATAGATAATTATGATTCATTCACCTATAACGTAGTTCAGTATCTAGGTGAACTCAAGGCGAATGTTCAGGTTGTAAGAAATGACGACTTATCACTCGATGAAATAGAAAGTATGAGCCCTGAAAAAATCGTCATATCACCTGGACCTTGCACCCCAAACGAAGCTGGAATTTCTGTTTCTGCTATAAGCCATTTTTCCGGTAAAGTTCCTATTTTAGGAATCTGCTTAGGGCACCAAAGCATAGCTCAAGCTTTTGGTGGCAAAATTAAAAGGGCTAGAAACGTCATGCATGGAAAAACCTCACCCATTTACCATAATAATGAGGGAGTATTCAGCGGGCTCCCTAACCCTTTTGAAGCAACTCGGTATCACTCTTTGATTGTTGAGCGTGAAAGTCTACCAAGCTGTCTTCGAGAGACAGCTTGGACAAAAAAACCATCAGGTGAAATTGATGAGATTATGGGATTCCGTCATAAGGATCATGAGATAGAAGGTGTGCAGTTTCACCCAGAATCAATACTTACCATTAAAGGTCATGATTTACTCGAAAATTTTTTAAAATACTAAAAGGCTATTATGGATATAAAAAGAGCAGTTCAACAAGTTTTGCTTGGTCATGATCTTAAAACAGATGAAATGCGTAAAGTAATGACTCAAATCATGTCCGGTAAAGCCACTGATGCACAAATAGGAGGTTTTTTAGTTGGTTTACGTATTAAGGGAGAAACAGTTGATGAAATCATTGGGGCTGCTCAAATAATGCGTGAGTTATCGCTAACTCTTAAAATAGATAGTCAAAATTTAGTTGATATAGTTGGTACCGGCGGTGATGAGGCCAGTATATTTAATGTATCTACTGCAAGTATTTTCGTTGCTGCAGCCGCAGGTGCTAATGTGGCTAAACATGGCAATCGTGGAGTAAGTAGTAAGAGTGGTAGTGCAGATCTATTAGAGGTTGCAGGAATTAACTTAAATCTGTCCGAACAACAAATAGTCTCGTGTGTAAAAGAGACTGGCGTAGGTTTTATGTTCGCTGTAAATCATCATGCTGCTATGAAGCATGCAGTAGGTCCCAGAAGAGAGTTAGGTATTCGTACTATTTTCAATTTATTAGGTCCTTTAACTAATCCAGCAAATGTTCCAAATATGGTGCTGGGTGTTTATGATAAAAAATGGCTTCGACCATTAGCTGAAGTAATGAAAAAACTTGGCGGTAAAAATGTTCTCGTCGTCCACTCAGAAGATGGATTGGACGAAATTAGTATTTCAGCTAACACACTAGTTACTGAATTAAAAAATAATAAAATTACGGAATATTCTGTTTCTCCCGAAGACTTTGGAATGAGAAAGGGTATTTTGAACGATTTGAGGGTTAAAGACCCTGAAGAAAGCCTTGAATTAATAAAATCTGCATTAACCAAGCAGGCAGTACTTTCAGCTAAAGTTGAAGCTGCATCCGATATGATTGCTATGAACGCAGGTGCTGCGCTATATGTTTCTGGAATAGCAAAAGATCTTAAAGAAGGTGTTATATTAGCTCAGGATTCAATCGGCAGTGGACTGGCGAAAGAAAAAATTTCAGAACTCGCTTCATTTACTAACTGCTTTAATTAACTTACTTGATGGATTAATTATTTGGAAACTCCAACAGTTCTAAAAAAAATTCTTACTACTAAATCAGAAGAAGTAGCAATCAGACAACAGGCTATACCGCTAATCAAATTAGAGGAGCAATGCTTTGGGAGTCTAAAAAATAGAAAATTAAGAAGTTTTTCTGGTGCACTTTCTAAAAAAATAAAAGAGGGAGCGCCTGCAGTTATTGCAGAAATAAAAAAAGCTTCTCCAAGTAAGGGCATTATAAGGAAAAATTTTGATCCAACTGAAATTGCACTAAGTTATCAAGCAGGTGGAGCAGCATGCTTGTCTGTTTTAACAGAAAGCAAATATTTTTTAGGATCAGATGATTATTTGCAAAATGCGAGAAATTCCACATCACTTCCTGTTTTGCGAAAAGATTTTATAGTCGAGCCCTATCAGATTTACGAGTCTTACGTTTTAGGGGCTGATTGCATTCTCTTAATTGTTGCAGCATTAGATCAGTCTGCATTAACAGATTTCCACGAAATGGCTATAGAACTAGGGCTTGATATTTTAGTTGAGGTACACAACGAAGAAGAACTAGAAAGGGCAATGCTTATAGATAACCCAATGATAGGGATCAATAATCGAAATCTGCATACATTTGAAACAGATATCCTTACTACCATTAAGCTTTTATCTAAAATTCCCAAAAATAGAATTGTCATAACAGAAAGTGGTATTTTGACTCATAAAGATGTTGCCACAATGAGAGATCATCAAGTCAATTCTTTTTTGATAGGAGAAACGTTTATGCGTGCTGATGAGCCTGGATTGAAACTGGCAGAAATGTTCACTAAATACTAGATTAAAATTATCTCGAGGGTATTAGATATTATGAAAGCAAAAATTTCATGGGATGGAGAGGCTAGGTTTTTGGCTGAAACGGAGTCTCATCATACTGTGCTAATGGATGGGCCACCAGAGCATGGTGGAAAAAATTCTGGACCACGTCCTATGGAAATGATGTTGATGGCTTTAGGTGGTTGTGCAGCTTTTGATGTAGTACACATATTGAAGAAAGGACGTCAAAGTATAGTTAGTTGTGATGCTCAAGTTGAAGCAGTAAGATCTGACGAGGTTCCTGCAGTTTTCACTAAAATTCATCTACATTTTAAGGTATCAGGGGACAACATTAAGGAAAATATAGTCCGTAATGCAGTTAAATTATCTGCAGAAAAATATTGCTCTGCTTCTATTATGCTGAGTAAAGGTGGTGTCGAAATCACTCATTCTTTAGAGCTCATCTAACTTTTTTCCAAAACAAAAAAAAGGCAGCTTTCGCTGCCTAAAGGTTTGAGGGTGAAAATAAAAACTTGAACTTTTAACACAAAACATATTAAATACTAGCCATACATTACTCAAATGTATTAATATAATATAATCAATAACTTTGGAGAATTATATTGGACACCAAAGCACTCGCTCGTATTGATTTAAACTTATTAGTTGCCCTTCAACGATTACTTGAAGAGGAAAGTGTTACTAAAGCTGCTAAGCGACTTCACATAACACAGCCGGCAATGAGTAAAACACTTCAGCGTTTGCGAGATACATTTGATGATCCATTATTCGTGAGAAGTGGCAGAGGCTTGTCGGCCACCCCGAGAGCAGTTCAGTTAAAGAAGCAGCTTCCCCCAGTTCTTACTTCTATAACAAATATGATGGCAAAAGATGAATTTGACCCTTCTACTTTTGAGGGTGAAATTTTTGTTATGTGTGCTGAATTTATAGCCGTTCAAGTCATGCCGACTTTAATACAAACTCTTATAAGGGAAGCTCCATTAATGACTCTTAGGTTAGTCGGAGAAAATATCGACACAAAATGTGTTGGTTTCGAGAAAGGTGATCTAGATTTTTCAATTGAAATTGCACGTTCGTACCACGAAGACTATCATGCAATATCCCTAGGTAGTTTTACATCGGCTGTCTGGATGCGAAAGGATCACCCACTGTCAGGTGTTGAGAATTTAAATTTAAATGGGATACTGGAATACCCTTTTGTGCAGTATGCGCTTTTAAGATCTCAGTCTGGCGACACAATCGAGGAAACACGTTTTGATACGCTCCTAAAAGATAAAGGAAAAGAACGGAAAAAGCCGTTGGTAACAGCACAGTTGATGACTGCATTAAATGTTTTATGTTCAACAGATTCTTTGATGATGGGGACAACAAGCGATCTCAAAATAGATGGGATTATTCGTAAAGCGTATCCTAAAGAATTAGAACTTGATACGACGGTACCTATAGTGCTTGTACAGCATTCTAGAACGACAAGATCTCCTGTTCATAGATGGTTAAGTGAAAAAATAACAGATGTTGTAGTTAACGCAAAGATACCAACTCAATAGATTATATTAGGTGACTAATTTTTGTCATAGTTTTTGATACTGCTGTCATTAAAGTTTTTGCGGGTAAAGGAAAATTTACTCCTCCAGCCCCCAGCGCTTTTTCTGCGTGACGCGCCTCGTCACTGAGCATTGCTTTCACAATTTTACGACTTTTAATATCACTGGATGGTAATTTTTCGATATGAAGGACCAAATGCTTGCAAACTTGATCTTCAGTTGCCGCAACAAATCCCAGACTCAATTTATCACTAATAAGGCCTGCAAAAGCACCGATACCAAAAGACATACTATACCATATAGGATTGAATATACTTGGCTTTTGCCCTAATTGAAGGACTCGCTCTCGACACCATGCTAGGTGGTCAATTTCTTCTTTGGCTGCATTCTCCATCTCTTGCCTAACAGTATCGAGTTTTGCTGTTAGAGACTGTCCTTGGTAAAGAGCCTGAGCGCATACCTCACCGGTATGGTTTACTCTCATTAGAGATGCAGATTGTTTTTTTTCTGATTCCGTCAATTCTGGCTCGCTCAAATTTTTAGCCGGAGACGGTCTGTCATGCTCAGGATTTTCTGAGGTGATTGTTTTGAGCGCTAAATCCACCTGTGCCAAAAATTTATCGATGGATGAATAATTTCTGATACTCATAAATACTACCAATTTGTTATCATTATTAGAAATACTATATCAAAATTAAAACTAATGTAGTTAGATGTTTCAATGATAACTGATAAATATACAAATCTAAATGATGGAATTTATTGTATCGATGCAAGGTATATCTGTCCTGGTAACGCCTGCTGTTATTTGATAGTAGAAGATAATGAAATAGCTATTATAGAAACTGGCACAGCTTTTACAGTAGAGGGTATCGAAGAAGCTCTTCATCACCTTAGTCTAAAAAAAGAAATGGTCCGATATATAATTCCAACTCATGTGCACCTTGATCACGCTGGCGGGGCTGGTGTTTTAATGCAGAAATATACTAATGCACAGCTTGTTGTTCACCCCAGAGGGGCTAAACATATGATTAATCCAGATAAGCTAGTTGCTGGGTCGAAGGCTGTATATGGAGAGAGAAAATTTAAAGAACTATATGGTGAAGTAGTTCCAGTTCCGGAGCATCGAACGCTTACGATGCAAGATAGAGACAAGATTTATTTAAAAAAAAGAATTCTAGAGTTTCGTCATACCCCGGGGCATGCGGAACACCATTTTTGTATTTGGGATCAAGTCAGTCAGGGCTGGTTTTCTGGAGATACATTTGGTATCTCATACGAAAAATTAGGAGGGAAGCTAAATAGATTCATTTTTCCTACAACATCCCCAGTTCAATTTGATCCAGACAAACTCTTGAGATCTATAGACTTGATCATGGAATATAAGCCAAAACAGATTTTTTTAACTCATTATAGTGTTATAAAAGAGCCCGCTAAACAAGCTAAAATTTTGCGTGAACAAATAGAGTCTTATAGAAAAATTGCCATCGAACTTAGATTTTCATCGAATAGAGAACAAAAGATTTTCAATGCAATCAAAGTAATGACAATTAGCAATATAGTATCCAAATTACCATGCTATGATATCAAAATGGTGGAAAATCTATTAGAGCTAGACTTTAAACTAAATGCTCAAGGAATAGATATATGGATATCTAAGCAGAATGAGAAAAATCAAAAAATTTCAACTGGAAAATAGCTTTAATATATGAGCTTACCGTTCTCTTTCTATTGCACGATATCCGATGTCATCACGAAAGAAGGACCCTTCCCAATGAATCTCTTTGGCAGTCTTATATGCTTCCTCTCTTGCACAAGATATATTAGGTCCTAGTCCGACAGCACAAAGTACTCTGCCCCCACTAGTCACAACATTCCCATCGACAGTAGACGTCCCTGCATGGAAAACCTTATTATTATTAGAGGAATTAAGTGGCAAACCAGTTATAACATCACCAGTTTTATATTTGTTAGGGTAGCCTCCAGCAGCAATAACAATTCCCAATGCTGCTCTAGTATCCCATTTTATGGTATGGCTGCTTAATTTTTTATCCAATACTGCATTACACAAATCTAGAAGATCAGACTCAAGGCGCATCATTATCGGTTGTGTTTCTGGGTCACCAAAACGGCAGTTGTACTCAATAACCTTCGGTGATCCGTCAGACATGATCATCAAACCAGCATAAAGGAAACCTGTATAGGTATTACCTTCTTGAGCCATACCTATGACCGTTGGCTCAATAACTTCACTCATAATACGATCATATACTTCATTTGTAACGACTGGCGCTGGAGAATATGCCCCCATGCCACCTGTATTTGGACCTTTATCACCATTATCACGTGCCTTATGATCTTGAGTGGTTGCCATAGGGAGTATATTTTTTCCATCAACAACCACAATAAAGCTAGCCTCTTCTCCATTTAGAAACTCCTCTATGACTATTCGATGACCAGCTTCTCCGAAAGCGTGCCCTTCTAACATTTCTGTGGCAGCCTGTTTTGCCTCACTGATTGTTTGTGCAACAACCACACCTTTACCTGCTGCTAATCCGTCAGCTTTAATTACTATTGGAGCATCCTTTGTATTTAGATAGGCAATAGCTAGTTCTAGCGATGTAAATTTCCTATACTCAGCAGAAGGAATATTATGCCTAGAAAGAAAATCTTTTGTGAAAGATTTGGAACCTTCGAGTTGCGCAGCTTTTTTTGATGGCCCAAAAATTCTTAAATTTCGTTCTGTAAAAAAATCGACAATACCTTTGACAAGTGGCTGTTCTGGTCCAACTATGGTTAATGAGATTTTATTGCTCTCAGCAAAGTTTGCGAGTGCTACAAAATTATTTGGGTCTATAGCTAAATTCTCTAATTTTTCTTCTAATTCTATTCCAGCATTACCAGGAGCTACAAAAACCTTATCTACCGTTGAATTTTGTGCGATCTTCCATGCCATAGCATGTTCTCGCCCACCAGAACCAATTAATAAGATATCCATGGATAAAGATCCCCCAGAGGTAGATTTTTAGTGCCTAAAATGCCTGATCCCAGTAAAGACCATTGCTATATTATGCTCATTAGCAGCAGCAATTACCTCCTCATCACGCATAGATCCACCCGGTTGAATTACACAGCTTATACCTATTTTGCCAGCATTATCGATGCCGTCTCTAAAAGGGAAGAAAGCATCTGAAGCCATAATAGAACCTTTAACCTTTAGACCTGCATGGTCAGCTTTTATTCCAGCTATTCTAGCTGAATTTATTCGACTCATTTGCCCGGCCCCTACACCAATAGTTCTATTATTTTTTGTATAGACTATTGCATTGGACTTTACCATTTTGGCAATCTTCCAAGCAAAGATCATCTCTTCGAATTCTTCATCAGTAGGAATCTTTTTAGTCACTATTTTTAAATCGTCACGAGTGATCATCATGTTGTCTTTATCTTGAATCAAAAGACCACTATTGACTCTTTTGAAATCAAACCCTTGAGATTTTCCCCGATCTATTTCCCCACATACCAAAAGTCGAACATTTTTTTTACTAGCAATAATATGTTTTGCCTGATCAGTAATATTTGGAGCAATAATAACTTCGACAAATTGACGTGAACATATATTCATTGCAGTCTTTTCATCTAGTTCCCGATTAAGCGCTATAATACCTCCGAAGGCGGATTCAGGATCGGTGCTGAATGCTAGATCATAGGCAGCATTCGCATCGTTTGCGATGGCTGCACCACATGGATTAGCATGTTTGACAATTACGCAGGCTGGTTTATTGAACTGTCTAACACATTCCAGTGCAGCATCGGTATCTGCAATATTATTATATGAAAGTTCTTTGCCTTGAAGTTGAATTGCATTAGCAACGCTGGATTGATTGGCATTTTTTTCTTTATAAAATGCTGCATTTTGATGGGGATTTTCACCGTAACGCATCTCTTGAGCTTTGATCAACTGGATGTTGTAGGTATTCGGAAACAAAGATTTCTTATTGTCACTGTTCCGAGAACCAAAATGATTTGCTATCATACCATCATATGCAGCAGTGTGTTCAAACGCTTTAACCATCATGCTATAGCGAGTTTCATAGGTGGTGCAACCATCCTTCTTATCTAGCTCTTCAAGTACTACGCCATAATCACTATTGTTAACTATCACAGTGACATCATTATAATTTTTTGCTGCTGACCTAACCATAGTAGGACCACCGATATCTATATTTTCAATAGCATTACTCAGATCACAATTTGGATCCGCAACAGCAGTTTCGAAAGGATAAAGATTTACAACAACCATATCTATATTCAATATATTGTGGTCATTCATTACCTTATCATCGGTGCCTCGACGACCAAGTATTCCGCCATGTATTTTTGGATGAAGAGTTTTTACTCGACCATCCATCATTTCTGGGAACCCAGTATAATCTGAGACTTCACGCACATTAATACCATTCTCTTTTATTAAGCGGTAGGTACCCCCTGTAGATAAAATCTCAATTCCCTTAGCATCAAGTGATTGTGCAAAATTAATTACTCCAGTTTTATCAGATACACTTATTAAAACACGTGAAATTTTACGAAGATCGGTCATATTACATCCATTAATGGTTTATGCTAATTTGGGTAATGGCTAGATAAGCCCGTACTCCTTAAGTTTTTTACGTAACGTTCCGCGATTTATCCCTAACATTTCAGCTGCCTTACTTTGGTTTTGATTAGTGAATGCAAGTGTTGTTTTCAGAAGCGTCGCTTCTACCTCCTTAAAAACAAGACTATAGAGATTGTGTGTGGATTGATCGCCAAGATCATGAAAATATTCATTCAGAGCATGTACTAAACAATTACGAATAGATCCATATTTATTAATATGCGGTATTGCGGAATCGTTTTCTAATTTCGGCTTAGGTTTATCACTTTCGATCATGCTGCTCTGTTCCAGATATTATTTGTTGACCCAAAAAAATCATGCAAACTTTGTAACTGTTTCTCAGGCTTTTCTAATTTAAAGAAATGACTCCGAAATTCTTTACAGTCTGCCAAAACATTAATGTACCAACCAGCGTGTTTCCTGGCAATCCTTGTTCCTAAGTACTCACCATAATGCTTATGGATAGCTTTGATATGATCAGTAACTGTGTTCGCTATTTGAATTTTCGAAGGGCTCTTTGAGGCGAATCCTTTTTCAAGATAATGATTTATTTGTTCAAATATCCATGGATTTCCTTGAGCAGCTCTTCCAATCATAACTGCTGCTGCACCCGTATAGTCTAATACATGTTTGGCGTCTTGGGGAGATGATATATCACCATTTGCAAAAACAGGGATTGAGCAGCTTTCTACTACAGATGCAATAGTGTCATATTCGGCATTACCTAAAAATCTGCATTCACGTGTACGACCATGAATAGCTAAAGCTTTTATACCAGCATCCTCGGCAATTCTTGCAATACTCATAGCATTACGATTTTCTATACTCCACCCGGTGCGAATTTTTAAAGTAACTGGAATATCTACAGCCGAGGTTATAGATTTTAATATTCTTTCAACAAGTTTTTCGTCTTGAAGCAGGGCTGATCCGGCAGCCCTTTTAAGAACCTTTTTTGCTGGACAGCCCATATTTATGTCAATAATTTCGGCGCCTAGCACAACATTTTGTCGAGCTGCTTCAGCCATTATTTCTGGAACACTTCCAGCAAGCTGAATAGACCTTGGTGAGAGCTCTATGTTTGTAGCTAATCGGTGCTTACTTTTTTCGCTATCCCAAAGTGAGATATCTGAAGTCAACATCTCTGAAGTAGTAAGACCTGCACCCATTTTTTTGCATAAGGTTCGAAATGGTAAATCTGTTATACCTGCCATTGGAGCAAGTAAGACCTTACCTTGGATTATATGTCGCCCAATTTTTATCAAACTTTGAAACCTATATCAATACGCATAATTAACTTAATACTTATTTTTAGAACACAAGATTAATTTCAGTTCAAAGCTTATTCTATTATTAGACTTAAGCCAAGACATCGAATGTTCATATTTTATATTTCTATGAATTTTATGGGAACTTGAATAGGATTTTTTAGATACCTAATTTCTTCTCTAGGTAGTGAATATTTACGCCTCCCTTGGAGAATTCCTTATCAGAGACAAGGTCTTTTTGAAGGTTAATATTTGTTTTTATACCCTCGATATGAAGCTCATCAAGCGCATTTGCCATTCTAGAAAGAGCACCACCTCTATCCTTACCGCGAGTTATAATTTTACCTATCAAGGAATCGTAGTATGGCGGAACTGTATATCCAGTGTAAATATGCGAGTCAACTCTGACTCCGTTACCGCCAGGAGCGTGGTAGGCGGTTATTTTTCCTGGACTAGGCATAAATGTAGATGAGTCTTCAGCATTTATCCGACATTCAAATGCATGCCCCCTAATAGCTACATCTTCTTGTCTCATACTCAGTTTTTCCCCACCTGCAATCAACAGTTGCTCTTTCACGATGTCTATACCAGTGATCATCTCTGTTACAGGATGCTCGACTTGAATTCGTGTATTCATTTCAATAAAAAAGAACTCACCTTTTTCATAAAGAAATTCGAATGTACCTGCTCCACGATAGTCAATTTTTATACAGGCTTCAACACAAGCTTTTAAAACTGCATCACGGGCTGCCTTGGGTATATTAGGTGCAGGCGCCTCTTCTATTACCTTTTGATGACGACGTTGAAGGGAGCAGTCTCGATCACCAAGATGAACTGCATTACCTTGTCCGTCTGCGATTACCTGCACTTCGACATGACGTGGGTCCTCTAGAAATTTTTCCATATAGACCGTATCGTCACCAAAAGCAGCTTTAGCTTCGGCTTTAGTTAATTGAATTGCATCAGATAGTTCCTCCTCACTGCGTACAACCCGCATACCTCTTCCACCGCCACCTGCAGCCGCTTTTATGATTACAGGATACCCAACTTTAGCACCAATCTTTTTACTGCGATCACTATTATTATTAAGCGGTCCATTTGAGCCTGGCACAGTGGGCACACCAGCCTTTATCATGCTTGCTATAGCTGCAACTTTATCTCCCATAGTTCTTATTACAGAAGCTGTTGGACCAATAAATATAAAACCGCTTTTCTCAACTTTTTCAGCAAAATCTGCATTTTCAGCGAGAAATCCATAACCAGGATGTACTGCCTGGGAGTTAGAAATTTCCATAGCGCTAATAATTGCTGGCACATTAAGATAACTCTGAGTGGAGGAGTTGGGCCCTATACAAATCGATTCGTCTGCAAGTAACACATGCTTAAGATTTGCATCAGCTTTAGAATGAACTGCAACAGTTTTTATGCCAAGTTCTTTACAGGATCTAAGAATCCTTAGGGCAATTTCACCACGATTAGCAATAAGGACTTTTTCCAGCATAGCTATAGTTCCTATTCTTTAAAGTTTAAATAATAGTAATCATTGGCTGATCAAATTCAACTGGTTCACCGTCTTTAGCCAAAATTTCCCCAATAACACCGGCTTTGTCAGCTTTGATCTGATTCATCATTTTCATAGCTTCTATAATACAGAGTATGTCGCCATTACTAACTTGCTGGCCTTCCTCGACAAAAACTTTTTCTCCAGGTGCGGAAGACCTATAAAATGTTCCGACCATAGGCGATTTAATAATATGCCCCTCAATTGAAATGTTTGTTGCACTGGGGACTCTTTCATTAACTTCTAACGCTGGTGGCGTATTTAATGTTTGTGTAGCGACAGGTAACGGACTTGTAGCTTGTGAAATAGTTACTTGACCGCCGCGACTGATTCGAATAGATTCTTCGGACTCTTTAATTTCTAACTCATTGATATCAGAATCTTCAATTAATTCGATTAGTTTTTTTATTTTTCGAATATCCATCTGTATTTACTCCAAATGGTAGATTATTATTTATGACTCTAGCTGAACCAGAGCCGCATTTAATGCTAATTCATAGCTGAGGCTTCCAAAGCCACAAATAACACCTGTTGCTATATCAGAAAAATAAGACGATTGTCTGAATTCTTCTCGACCATGTATATTCGATAAGTGAACCTCAATGAAAGGTATACTTGTTCCAAGCAACGCATCACGGAGAGCAATACTAGTATGTGTAAATGCGGCAGGATTTATAATGATAAATTGTACGCCTTCCTTTTTTGCAGTATGAATTCTATCTATAAGCGTGTGCTCTGAGTTACTTTGTAATGCTATAAGTTGATGTTTTCTTTTTATGCAAGCATTCATCAGTCCTTGGTTTATTTCTTCTAGACTTTTCTTGCCATATAGATCTGGCTCTCTACTTCCTAATAAATTTAAGTTAGGGCCGTGAAGTACTAATATAGTAGCCATGTTTTACCTGCAAACTTTATTATATGGGTATTTCAGTAAGTTGGAAATTTTTAACTTACTAAGAGTCTGCATTAAAATATACAAACTGTCCAATATTTTGAATTTTTGACACTAATAGCAACAAATTTAAGTAAAATGTGGGATATATCGATAAATATTTTTCATCATTTTTTTAAATTTTTGCAATTTCGTGTTTAATTTAAGGAATTTAGATGCAGTTTAATTGTTTTTAATGAAAAATACACAAAATCTACCTTATATTCTTCGAAAAAACATCTATCATGTCGCTAATTTTTAATATTTGTGGAAGTATGATAGGTTCGGCTTCGCCTGCAGGATAAAAAAGATATAGTGGAACACCGCTTCTATTATAATCATTTAATAATTCGGTAATTTCTGGATTATATTTAGTCCAATCTGCTTTAAGGTAAATGATATTTTTTTTATTTAAAATATCGGAAAAATCATTTGTCTTAAGCACCATTTGCTCGTTTACCAAACAGGTGATACACCAGTCAGCAGTCAAGTTAATGAAAACTGAATCTTCATTTTCCAGCAACATACTTAATTTTTCTTTTGAATAAGCTTCCCATAAGTTATCTGTATCTCTATTTTTCTCGTTCCAGATTGGTAAAAATATTGCCAATGCAAATAACATTACGGTTAATATCTTGGTCATTTTGTTCTTGTAGATTTTATGAAGCCAGATGGCAAACAATATGAAAACAATGCCACATAAGATTGCGGCAACTACATCGCTGTTAGTTTGTCTGCCTAAAACCCAGATCAACCAAACAGCGGTTAAGTATAGTGGGAAGGCTAAAAATTGTTTAAAGCGGTCCATCCATACCCCCGGTTTTGGTAACCAGTTTGATAGGTTAGGCAAGCAGGTAATAGCTAGTATAGGGAAAGCCATACCTAGACCTAAAAAAATAAATGTACTTATTGCAATCATTGAAGACTGGGTTAAAGCAAAACCAAGTGCTGTCCCCATAAAAGGGGCAGTACAGGGACTTGCAACAACAGTCGCTAGTAACCCGGTCATGAAAGAAGATGATAAATCATTACCTTGAGTCGTTTTTTGACCCCATCCCATAATACTATTACCCAACGTGAACCAACCAGACAGACTTAGCCCTATGAGGACAAACAAATATACTATGAATCCTACGAATATTGGCGATTGAAGCTGAAAACCCCACCCTAGGCTTTCTCCTGTATCTCTTAAGACCATTAAAAGTGATCCAATAAGAACAAAGCTGAACAATATACCAAGAGTGTATGCTAACCCATGAAGATACTTATTATTTTGAGTCGCACTTAAAGAAGCAAGATTGAGTATTTTTATAGAAAGAATTGGAAAAACACAAGGCATAAGATTGAGAATTAAGCCACCCAAAAAAGCAAATGAAAGCACTACGTACAGAGATAAATTTTTAGTCTCCATCGAGTTTATTTTTTTGTTAAATTTTTCCTCTAGCAGTGCTACAGATTTGCTAGAGTCAAAAAAGATAGTTTGACGCTGGACTGGGTAACATAGACCAGCATCGGCACAGCCTTGAGATTCAACAATAATTTTTTTAGTAGAAATATTAAGGGGTACAGAAAATTTTGTATATCCGTAATAAACCTCTAAATCTTTTTTATAATACTCGTCGTAGATCAGTCTTCCAGTGGCATAACTGGGTTTATACATTATTAAGTCGTCATTATGGTCAAAAAGTTTGAACCGATTTTTGTACAGGTAATAACCAGGCGCTATAAGCCAATCAAGGACTAGTTGATCATCTTCAATTATGGGATTAAGTTGAAAGGCTTCCTCGACTTTTAAGAATTCAGTTTTTTCAAAGAGTACAGTGTTAGTTGAATTATTTTCAACGGGCGAAGCTATTGCGTCAGATATAAAAAATAGAGCAATTGCCAAAGTAAGCATTTGAAGACTACATAGATATGAAAATCCTTTTAGTACTTTATTAATCATTGAAGTCGTTAATTGCCTATATTAATTAAAAGCATCATGTCTAAAATACAAATACCGTTCGTACTAAATAAATCCTAGATTAAAAACACTAATATTTTAAAACAATAGTTTATAATTAAATATAGGGATATAAAATTTTTATAAGGATTTTAAAATTGACAATACAGCAAATATCAAAATATTTATTAAGCTCAGCAGCACTTTTTTTAACTAACCCTGCTGTAACAGCAGAACAAGACGATTCTTTAGCTATAACTGTTATTGACGGATATATAAGAGAAATGCCACCAGGACAGGATATAACAGCTGCTTTTATGACTTTAAAAAACTCAACATTAGGTCTATGTCGACTTACCATGGCATCTTCTGTTATCGCAGAAAAAACAGAAATCCATGGTCATTTCTATAAGGATGGCATGATGTCTATGCGCCCTGTTGACGGGTTAGACATACCACCAAAAAAGAGCATTTCTTTGAAACCTGGTGGTTACCATTTAATGTTGTTTGGTTTAAAAGAAGAATTAAAGAAAAATGCTCAACATGAAATTACCCTTAATTTTTTGGGATGCCCAACACTAACCTTTAACGCGGACGTAAGAAGCATACTTCAGAATAAACACCATCATTAGATTTACTAAGGGAAGCTACTGAAAAAATTTTCTTTGATTTGCTGATATTGTTTGGAGTTCAATCTGGGACCTTGCTGGCTTACTACATATGAGGCTGCTAAGGCTGCAAAATTTCCTGCAGTGTTGTAGCTATAACCATGAGTTATAGCATATAAAAAGGAACCTGCAAATATGTCTCCAGCTCCATTTGTATTTATTGCATTAGTTGGACAAACGCTAATATCGAATTGATCTTTACCGTCAAAAACTATTGCGCCTCTATCGCCCAGAGTCACTACATAAGTGCTTGCCGATTTTTTCAGTAGTTTCAGGGAGCCATTTAGGTCAGAACAGTTTGTCCAGCTTAAGGCTTCTGCTTCATTACAAAATAAAAGATCGACCCTCTTACCGATTATCTTTTCAAGACCATCCTTGAAAAACGAAACCATCGCAGGGTCTGATAACGTAACTGCAACTTTCACACCAGCTTTTTCAGCTATTTGACGTGCTTTGATAGCTGCTTTTTGGCAGCTATCTGTTGATACAAGATAACCTTCAATATAGATATATTCAGAATTACTAATTGCTTTTGGGCAAAGATCTTTAGGGGAGAAATTTGCACTTACACCCAAATTTGTACTCATTGACCGCTCAGCATCTGGAGTGATCAAGACCAAACATTTACCAGTAAGACCAATGGTTGAAATATTATTATTGAATTCAACACCAGAACTCTTTAAATCATTTAAGTAAAAGATGCCATTATCGTCGTTCGCCACTCTGCACGAATAGAAAACTTCTCCACCGAATTCACTAATAGCAATTATAGTATTAGCAGCTGAGCCACCACTAGCACGATATGAGTCTGCTATTTTTTTTTGCAAATAACAAGTGAGCTCATTTTGGCGATCTTTATCAGCTAGGCACATCAACCCCTTGTCTATTTTCAAATTATTTAGATCTTTGTCTGATACTTGTATTTCCGTATCAAGAAGTGCTGCGCCGATACCATAAACGTTGTATTTAGACATATTTTTTATTAGTTAACTAAATTATTTCATGATTTCTAAACATTATTATTCAAGGTGTAAACATGATTGAACAATAAATAGAATTATGTACGAAAGACGCGATCATTTCACTAAGAGTATTAATTTATAGCTTTTATTTTTAGCTACGGTTTTTGTATGCAGAAACTCACTAGTATATTTTTCAAGTGGTATAAAGCAGTTAACAACAAATAAAGCCATGCCTCCTTTCCTCAAATGGAGGTAACTACTGTGAGCAAATTTTTTAGTTAGCTGCCCATCGGTAACAAAACCTTTATGAAAAGGAGGATTACATATTACCGCATCAAATGATTTTTTTATATTTTGAGCGCAATCGTCTGCTATAACCTCGCCATTAATATTGAGTTTTGAAAAATTCTCTGCACAAGCCAATATTGCAGCAGCATTATTATCGGTTGCAATGATTTTAGCCTTTGTGTGCGTGTTAAGCAGAGCAGATAAATATCCGTACCCACAACCAAGGTCTAAAATATTTTGTGGCGGCTCATCAAAGAGAGTTAAAAAGTCCGCAATAAAGTTACCAAGAAGTTTGCTGCCATTATCTATTTTCTCCCACCCAAAAATCCCAGGCTTGCTTACTAAATAATGATTAAGATATGGGATACATGCTCTCAGTTTCGTATAGTTTTTATCATGGGCTTCAGTCTTTGAGGCACCTTTAATTTCTTGGATTGATCGGGTAGCAGTACCTAAATAAATAGAACCATTTTTCTTTATTTGAGTCAGAGACCCAAAAGATTTAGCTGCCTTTTCAGCATAAGACTTAATGCCATCATTTTTTCTTCCACATAAAATAAGTTTCCCTTTATCACAAAGCAATCGCTCAACATTGTCGATAATATGGTGAGTGACAGCCTTTTCTTTAGAAACTCTATAAAAAATTTGAGAAAAATTTCTATCATCAAAAACTGATAAATCAAAATCATTAAAAAAAACTTCAAGATCGCTAGCTTGCAATCTTTCGTATATATCAAAACGGTTAGTTAAAATTACTATTTTTTGAGAGACCAATAACTCTATATCGGATTCTTTAATATTTTCATCGATAATATATAACCAAGATTCAGATACATCCTTAGTCTTTTTTTCGATCAGATCTAGATACATATTGCTTATTTTCCATCATAAATAATTTTTAGGCCTAATAAATCAAACTTTAGTTAGGGAGTTTATACTAACTATAATTTTGTAAAGATTAATTTCGTAGACTGATTATTTTCCAGTCAAGATCAATAGCTTTTTCTTTGAGTCTTGGGCAAGGGTCTACAGCCACAGGATTATCTACTAGCTGAAGAAGGGGAAGATCATTAATGGAGTCACTGTAAAAAGTACTCCCTTTTAAACTAGCATTTGAAGTTTTTAACCAATTGATTAACCTTGAAACTTTGCCTTTACCAAAACTTGGTATTCCTGATACCTTACCAGTATATGAGTTATTGTACTCCTCAAGCTCGGTAGCAATAATATTCTTGATACCAAGTTTTTTGCATATAGGCTCCACTACAAAGTAATTTGTTGATGTGATAACCATAAGTACGTCTTTTTTGGATTTATGGCTTTCTATAAGTTTCTCTGCCTTAGTTAACCACATTTGCTGGATGATATTTTCCATAAATTCTTGATGCAATTCATTGAGCTCAGGACGAGATAATTTTGTAAATGGTGCCAATGAGAATTCTAGGTAGTTATAAATATCTAACTTTCCATTTTGATAATCTCTATAAAATTGGTTGTTTTTCCTTCTAAAATAAACAGGATCGACAATTTTCTTAATTACTAAAAATTCTCCCCAGCTATAGTCACTGTCTCCACCAATCAGAGTATTGTCTAAGTCAAACATGGCCAAAGGCATTTTAAGTATCCAATTTATATATCAATGAAGTCTAGCTTAACGATAGATTGACTTGTCCTCAATAGGATACTTAATGTAATTTGCATGTTAAAGTAGGTAATTGAATTATTTAGCATATTTGTTATTTATAGATCTAGATGCCTTGATAAATTTTATAACGAGAGATTATATTGTGGTTGATAAAGATGGTTTTAGGTCAAATGTTGGAATTATAATTTCCGACGGTATAGGCAAGTTACTTTGGACCAAGCGTATTAAACAAAATTCTTGGCAGTTTCCACAAGGTGGTATTGACCAAGGGGAGTCTATCGAGACTGCACTGCACCGTGAGCTGTATGAAGAGGTGGGGCTTGAAGCTAGTGATGTAGATATTTTGGGTTGCACCAAAGGTTGGTTGCACTATCGTTTACCTAAAAATATGCA
>Ga0213863_10001125_pt1 | contig 19810 bp, 19 predicted proteins | sample PICome_8_FD_160128 | JGI IMG/M metagenome (GOLD analysis project Ga0213863, IMG submission 160128) | Coastal seawater microbial communities near Pivers Island, North Carolina, United States - PICO497 | ecosystem: Environmental > Aquatic > Marine > Coastal | place: USA: North Carolina... | reverse complement strand
GATCAGCAGAAAGCGTGGTTTTTCCAGTTCCTGAAAGCCCAAAAAATAGCGATACTTTTCCATCTTTATTTACATTGGATGAGCAATGCATTGGTAAAACATCTTTTTCTGGCATTAAAAAATTTTGTACAGAGAACATTGATTTTTTCATTTCACCGGCGTATTTCATACCAGCAAGAAGAACTTTTCTAGCTGAAAAGTTAATGATCACACATCCTTCAGAATTTGTGCCATCTTCTTCTGGAGAGCACTCGTAATTTAAGGCACTCATTATTTGCCATTCTTTTTTTGCTTGAGGGTTGAACTCATCAGGACTAATAAAAATCAATTTGGAGAACATGCTATGAGAAGCACTCTCAGCGGTAACATTTACAGGAATATAATGATCATCATGCGCCCCAACATGAACTTTAGATAGGTAGCGATTTTTTTCTGCTAGATATGCATCAACTTTATCCCATAGAAGTGAAAACTTATCCGCATCAAAAGGTTTGTTAATGTCGCCCCAATCTATTAGATGTGAAGTGCTATCCTCTTTAACAACAAATCTATCATTTGGACTTCGTCCAGTTCGAGCTCCAGTTTTAAGCGAAAGGGCCCCATTGCTTGCAATGGTTCCTTCTCCATTTTCAATAGCAGCTTTAATTAGGTCTTCTGTATTTAGTTCAAATGTTTCAGCCAACGTATTACTTTCCATAAATTTTTTTACCCTTTTGATTCTACAATATTCTACATCTTTGAGAGAAGCATAACTTGATAAATTCTTGTAGTGGATTTGAAAATATTTAGCAATTATTGTCAATTAGCTTATAAATAATGATTTTAAAGCTTAAAATCAGCTTTATATTTGTAGTAATACTACAGACTTAGGCCTTACTTGACTTTCTAAATAAAAAGACAAAATTGTAAAAAAATAAGAAAACAAAGAAGATTAATGCCCATTCGGCAAAATTAAAAATAAATCTCCATTCATATTCAGCACAATTACCATCACCAAGAAGTATGGTTTGTATAACTTCAAAGATTGGAAGAGTGTCCATTAAAAAGTCCATTGGCGGGGCACAAGTCGGAACCTGATCGATAGGCAAGTTTTGCAAGTAAATTTGTCTACCAGCAATCACACAGCCACATATAGAAAATAAACTTGCTAAAAGAAGAAGGGTTTTTCTTATTACTAAATACAATCCTGGGATCATCATAAGAGCTCCACACAAAGCAATAAAAGCAAAAGACCAACGCTGGAGAATGCAAAGTGGACAAGGATCATAGTAGCCAACAACCTCAAAAATATATGCACCCACTATTAATCCTAATCCAAGACCAAAGTTAACAAGTGGCGGCAAAAGTAGAATTTTTTTTAGGATGCCCATATTTTTTTATTCATGATTAAGTGCATGATGATCTTATATTATCCATGGCTTATATAAAAACCTAATGACATAATAAATTTTAATGAATACTCCTGCAAAAAAAATTTTTTTGATAGACGGCTCTTCTTATTTATATAGAGCATTTCATGCTATGCCTCCATTAACAACGTCATCAGGTCTTCCAACAGGTGCTGTAAAGGGAGTTACAAATATGCTGAGAAATTTACGCAAAGAGAATCCTGATTCATATTATCTTTCAATTTTTGATGCCAAAGGAAAAAACTTTCGTCACGATATATATAAAGACTATAAAGCTAACCGCCCCCCAATGCCTGAGGATTTAAGAGAACAGCTTTCTCCATTAAAGGAAATATGTAATGCAATGGGAATGCCTGTTATTGAAATCCCAAAAGTAGAAGCTGATGATGTTATCGCCACCCTAGCTGTGATGGGTTCTGAGCAAGGAATACCAATAGTTATATCTTCTTTAGACAAAGACCTCATGCAATTAGTTGAGGACCCACTAGTAAAGATGATGAATACTATGAACAATCAAATTTATGATGTTGCTGGAGTTGAAGAAAAGTTTGGCGTTCATCCTAATCAGATAATTGATTACCTAGCCATTGTTGGAGACACTTCTGATAATATTCCAGGCGTGCCAAAAGTAGGCCCTAAGACAGCCGTTAAGTGGCTTGGTGAATTCAAAAATCTACAGGGAATTATTGATAATGCAGATTCGTTGACTGGAGTTGTAGGGCAGAATTTTAGAGACTCTATTCCTGATTTAGATAGAAATGTTGAGCTTGTTACCTTAAAAAAAGATGTTGATTTAAAAATTTCTCTTGAGGATCTGCTTAAGGCTGAAGAGAATCAAGAGGAGCTAAATAAATTATTCGCATCCCTTGAATTTAAAACATGGATAAAGTCGTCTCGAAGCTCAGGCAGCGAAATTCCCGAAGTTCCAAAATCAAAAAAAGAGTATCAAGCTGTTTTAACAGAAAATGATTTAAAAGCATGGGCTAAAAAAATTGATAAGTGTAATGTCTTTGCCATTGATACTGAAACCTCTTCTTTGGATACCCTGACAGCAGAACTCATAGGGATATCATTGGCATGCAATGAAGGAGAGGGTTGTTACATACCTATTAAACATTCCTATGATGGGATACCTAAACAAATACCACTTAATGTAATCCAAAAAATCTTAGGCACTGCTATCACAAAGAATCAAAAAAAATTAGTTGGCCAAAATCTTAAATTTGATTTACCCATGCTCAATAGACATGGCATCAAGGTCGATGAGTTCCTTGGAGATACCATGTTGATGTCATACGTTCTAAACAGCACCGGCACAAGACATGGACTAGATAGAATGGCTTTGTATTATCTAAATTACGAGCCCATGAAGTATGAAGAGGTCGCAGGTTCAGCTTCGAAACAAATTAACTTTGCCCAAGTAGAGATTCCGGCTGCAACATTCTATGCGGCAGAAGATGCCGATATAACCTTAAGGCTATTTAATAACCTTCATGGAATGCTTGAAGGCCAACCCAAGCTTTTCAACCTTCTCACATCGATTGAATATCCGATGCTTCAATCTCTTATTAGAGTTGAAACTAATGGAGCAAAGATTGATGGGCAGATGCTAGCAGAATACTCAGATGAGTTAGCAATTAAGATTGAAGAATTATCTAAAGCTGCATTCAAAATGGCTGGAGAAGAATTTAATATGGACTCTCCAAAGCAACTTGTTGAGATCCTTTATAACAAATTAGATTTGCCTGTTCTAAAGAAAACTCCTAAGGGCCAACCTTCAACAAATGAGGACACCCTTCAAAGACTGGCCGAAGAATACGATCTTCCAAAAATTATTATTGAATATAGAGGTTTAGCAAAATTAAAATCCACATATACAGACAGTCTTATCAATATTCAGCACCCCGTTACAAAAAGGATCCATACTTCCTATCAACAAGCTGTTACATCAACTGGGAGATTATCTTCAACTGAACCCAATCTTCAAAATATTCCAATTAAGACACCAGAGGGAAGAAAAATAAGAGAAGCTTTTATAGCCGAGAAAGGTAATGTATTGATTTCAGCTGATTACTCGCAGATTGAATTAAGAATCATGGCCCATCTATCTGGAGATAAGAATTTAACTCATGCATTCAATAACAACATAGATGTTCATTCAGCTACCGCTTCAGAAATATTTAATATTTCCCTTAAGGAGGTTACATCAGAGCATCGAAGAAGCGCTAAAGCCATCAACTTTGGATTGATCTATGGTATGTCTGCTTTTGGATTAACTAGGCAGCTTGGGATTCCGAGGCATGAAGCGCAAGCTTATCTTGATACATACTTTGAGAGATACACAGGGGTAAGAAAGTACATGGATACTACAAAAGAACTTGCCAAGAAAAATCTCTTTGTCGAAACTATTTTAGGAAGAAAGCTCCATGTAGCTGCTATCAATGATTCGAATGGACTTAGGCGCCAAGCCGCTGAAAGAGCCGCTATTAATGCCCCATTACAGGGTTCAGCTGCTGATATCATCAAAAAGGCGATGATTGATGTTGATCATTGGATTGGGAACGATAATCCTAATATTAAAATGATTATGCAAGTTCACGATGAGCTAATTTTTGAAGTAAAAAAAGGTTTTGCTCAAGAGGCCCTTGAAAATATTATAAGCCTTATGGAAAGTTCAGTTAAATTGGACATCCCTCTAATAGTTGATGCAAATACAGGAGCAAATTGGAATGAAGCTCACTAATGATCTAGCTGGTTATGGTTCCGGACCATATTAATGGTTTTTTAATCATTCGTTCTTCTGGAGTAAGTATCTTGATTCCAAATTCTTCACGTAAGTCGCAAACCTTCTGATCCATTAAAGAGTCAGGAGAGACGAAAGGCCATTTTTTATTCATTTGCTTAGCTCGCTTCCGTATCTTTAATTTAATAGGCAGGAGCTTAATAGCGGTCATTATGAGTTTAAAATAACCAGGATCACGCCAAAAATCTTTATACAGCTGTTTGATTTCTGGAAGTTTGTTGTAGGCAAGCAATTCCTTTAGTTTCCATTTTGTACCCAAAAAAACCCATGAATCTAACATTGACTCTTGCTCTATTGAGGTATCAAGACCAAATATTACATGAGTTACATCGTGATCTCTTATAATTGTTGAACCTGGAGCATCAATTAATTGTTTTTTGCCATTTGCCTGCAAGTAAGCTCGATACTCCTCTAGACCTTCAGCAAGAGTGATAGCACAGTTTTGAGACTGAAAAGATAGATCAATCATCTAGGAACTTTAGCAGAACTTTACTGAGCTTTTCAAATCCAGTTTCTTTTGAGGATGAGATTGCCAGCACATCCTTAGCATTAGTTGCTTTGCTAACCTGTTGAATTGTTTTATTTAAAATATTTTTAGATACCTTATCCGATTTAGTTAATACAGGAACGTAAGCTACTTCAAACCTTTCACATAATTCGATCATTTCGAGGTCAGTTGGTTTTAGGGGATGCCTAATATCCATAAAAACTATTACCGCTTTCAGGGCTTTTCTATTTTCAAAATATTCCCCCAGCAATGGCCCCCAATCTTTTTTTCTTGAGTGACCAGATTTAGCAAAACCATAGCCAGGTAAATCAAGGAGTTTAAAATTATCCTCAACTTCAAAAAAGTTAATTTCAGTTGTACGACCTGGAGTTTTACTAATTCTCGCCAGCTTTTTATTTCTTGTTAAAGCATTCAATGCGCTCGATTTTCCAGCATTTGATCTTCCAGATAACAAAATCTCAACCCCAGTGTCTTGCGGAAGGTTTTTATACTTTGTTACTCCAAATAAAAAAGCAGTATTTTTGAAAGGATTTTTCATAAGATCATTTATCTCAGGCCACGCACGACATATAATATGCCTTCTTAACCACAACGTACAATTTATGTTAAAAACTTATTTTATCATTGGCTTAAGCATAACCTCTTTGGCGCTAACAGCAGCCGAGGTTAAGATGCCTGATTTACTGACCACAGGAGATGCTCAAGCTGGAGCTGCATTAGTTGCAACATGTTCAGCTTGTCATGGGGCTCAGGGTCAAAGTATTAATTCTGATTGGCCCAGCCTTGCAGGACAAAACCAAAGATACATAAGCGATCAACTTAAATACTTTCAACAAGGCGATCGAGAAAATGCCCTGATGATGGCTGTCATACCTTATCTTAAGACTCTTTCAGATTCTCAGCTTCTTGATATAGCTGCTTTTTATAGCTCTCAATCTCCTGCAGTGGGTCAAGCCAAAGATGATGCTGAGTTACTGGCTTTAGGAGAAAGTCTTTACAGGGCTGGAGATTTAGAAAGGGGCATACCTGCCTGCACCGCATGTCATTCTGTCAATGGAGCTGGTAATGATCAAGCAGGATTTCCAAGGGTATCAGGCCAACAAAAAGGCTACTTAATCACCACCCTCAAAGAATATAGAAACCTTACAAGGAATGCAGGTGATTACTCATTAGTAATGCAATCAGCATCTCAAAATTTAAAAGATTCAGATATTGAAGCTTTAGCCAATTACATGCACGGACTCTACCAACAATGAAAAAAAACATAATTTTATCCTCTTTTTTACTGCTTATTATTTCTATCTCTGTAGCTGCAGAATATAGACTTGGAAGAGACTATGGCTCTTTATCAAGGCCGCTTCCCGTGAAAGAGGATGGAGTGGTAGATGTGGTAGAGGTATTTTGGTACGGCTGCGGGCATTGTTTTAACCTAGCTCCAATTACTGCCAAGTGGGCCAAAGAACAAGACTCAACTGTTAATTATCAAAAAATGCCCGTTACATGGGGCCCTGTTCATCAACTGCATGCAAAACTTTTTTATACCATTGAAGCGCTGGGTATAGGAGACACCGCGCATTCAGCAGTTTTTACTGCAATACACAAGGAAGGCAATTTTTTAGCCAGTGAGGGAGCAATTTTAGAGTTTCTTGAAAAGCTTGGCATGGACAGAAGTGAGACTATCAAATATATGAATTCCTTTTCCGTTAGGCAAAAAGTTAAGCGTGCAATAGAGCTATCTAAACAGTTCAAAGTTACTGCAACGCCAATGATTTTTGTAGACGGGCAGTATAGAATAGAGGCCAAAGGAGGCCACTCAAAAATGCTTAAAGTGGTTGATCACGTGATCGAGCTTCAAAAACCAGTTTCTTAGAGCAAAAATTTAAAAAATTATGAAAAAATTTATCCCTGTATTTGTTGTAACCCTAGCAATTGTTCTATTTTTTAATGGAAAAAAATATGATGAACTTGTAAATTCAAGGCTCAGTTCTTCAATTGCCGTTTGTTTAGAAGGCCAGTCTTGTGGGCAGGCTACTTCAATGAATGTTGCAGCAGTTGGTGGAGCCAGATCTGCAGAGTCAATTTATACAAGCGGTTGCGCTGCTTGTCATGATGGCGGTATTGCCGGGGCTCCAATGATGGGTAACAAGGCCCAATGGGAAGCGCGACAAGCCAAAGGCTACGAAATGCTAGTCAATAACGCTTATAACGGGATCAATGGAATGCCGGCTAAAGGCCTTTGTGCAGATTGCACCAAAGAAGAGATAGGCATAGCTGTTCAGTACATGCTTGATACTATTTAGTCTCAGACTCTTCTAATAATTCCTCAAGTTTAGACAGTCTTTGTTCAAGTCTTTTAGCTAAATCTTTTAGAGCTTCGTATTCTTCTCCCGAGACATAACCCTGCGACTTTGCCAGCTCATCAAACTTATCTTTTAACTCGTTCTGAATAATTTTTATATTGGGTTGGTTTGTATTCTCAGAAAACCCATCAATTTTGTCACGAACAATGCTTATAAAAGCATCGAAAGAATCTTTAGCTGCCATAATTATTTTCCACTAGATTTATAAATTGAGACCATTTGTTAAATTGAATCGGTGGGTTTTCATCAATATCCCAATCATGATTATTGAGATTAAACCAGGCTGCATTAATTCCTAGTTCTCGTGCCCCCAAAACATCATTTATTGGATGGTCTCCTACATGAAGAGTATTTATGTAATCAACTTGAGAAAGCTCACGAGCTTTTACGAAATGACCTTTAGCGGGCTTATTGCTTTTTACATCCATAGAAGAGACTGAAAAATCAAACAGATGGCCTATACCTAATCTATTCACATCTGCATTACCATTTGTAAGCACACCAAGCTTATATTGAGAGGATAGTTTTTCTAGAACTGTTATTACATCTTCATAGAATGTTACTTTGTGTCTTTCTCCCAAGAAAAATATGTAAGCGTCTTCAATAAATTCATTTAAAGCTTTTGGATCTCTAAAGAATTTTTTTGTGTGGTGGGCAATTGTTTTTTTTCTTAACATTCCTAGGTCATATTCCAAAGATGAATCTTCTTTTACTAGCTCACTTCTTATTTTCATAAACTCTTCAAAAGTTCCCCAGTCAATTTTTTCTCCAATTCTGTTCTCAGTCCATTTTCTAGAATTATTTTCCGCATTGATGATGGTGCTTCTGATATCCCAAAAAGTATCATCCAAATCGAAGGTAATAAGTTCAATTTTAGACATTTTTCTTATGGGCTCTGGGATGAGACTTTTCATATACCTTAATTAGATGTTGGTAATCAAGCCTAGTATATATTTGCGTAGTAGATAAGGAGCTATGACCAAGTAATTCTTGAATGCTTCTAAGGTCTCCGCTGGATTCAAGTAAATGTGTAGCAAAACTGTGCCTCAACATGTGAGGATTTACAGGTGGCAGTCCTTGCATAATTGCAATATTTTTAATTCTTTCTTGCACGCTTCTAGTTGATATTCGATTTCCTCTAAGGTTAACAAACAAAGCATTATCATTGGTGGAAAGCTTCTCCCTTTCAACCACCCAGTCATTGATTGCATTCTGCGCATAACGGCCGACTGGTACAAGTCTAGTTTTAGAACCTTTACCCAATACCCGTAAAAAATTTTTATTATCTTCAAAATCGTTTAAATTTACATTGACAGCTTCTGAGACTCGAAGGCCGCTTGAGTAAATCAGCTCAATAATAGCTAAATCTCTTTTTTCTTGAGCATTCTTCGGCTTGAAATTAAGCAATTGAGAAACTTCTTCAGGAGATAAAACACTCGGCAGGTGACTTGGGGATTTGGGTGAACTAATTAAATCAAAGGGAGAGTCTGTTACCAAGCCGATCTTTTTTAAATAATTAAAAAAACCTTTAGCAGAAGAAATATGTCTTTGAATGGAGCGCGCACTAACATTGTGTTGAAAGAGATCCGCAATCCAAGCCGAACAAATTTCTTCTGAGAGACCATTGAAACCATTAATATCAGAGGCCTGTAAAAATTTTGAGAGTTTATTTAGATCTCTTTGATAGGAGCTTGTTGTATTTTTGCTTAAGCCTTTAATATTTTCTAAAAAATCTAGATAATCATAAATCAGTCTGCAAAGAAAATACTTTGCTTCATTCATGCCTCTTTTGACTCAAGGACTCCAACAATAATGTCTCGGATATACTCTATGAATGTTGTATCTCCATCGCCAAGATATTTTGTGGGTTCATTAGATCCTATCTTTAAAAGCCCAAAATTACTTTTTAATTTCATCACGCTGATTACCGCAGATTTAACTGACTCAGTGGAAAAGAATGCAACCATTTTCTCTTTTGACAAAGGTCCGATATGAATTGCATTCTTATTCATATCCAAGCTAGTTTTATTTTCAAGTTCTTGCAATTGAGAGTCTGAGAGAATTTCTAAAATACATGAATCAATTTCAAAGTTTTGTTCAAAAAATAGCTCAACCGTTTTTTTAACTTCATCAAAATCCTTGGCTGCAATTAATGACAGGGTTAAATTTTTTGATTTAAAGAAAAGCTCTTCATTTTCTTTTCCGGTTGAAACAAATCCTGAAAGCATATCCATTAACCTTGATTGCTCATCCCTTAACTTTCGCACTTGCATTTCAAGCAGTGAAGTTGCACCCTCAGCATCATGTTTAAAGCTTAATTCACTTACAAGAGATTCTCTCGAAAGAAAAAAATCAGTATTTTCTAGTAAGTAAAGTTCCACATCCTTGGCATCTAATTTTTTAGCCATATTCCCTCGCAAATAAATTCAGCAGGACCAATCATTTCAAGCTTATCATTTATTCTTCTGAGGCTCAGCTCGCCGCCAGCAGAAATAATTTTTATCGAAGACTTATCATTAATATTAAAGCTTGCAGTTGCTGCAGAAGCAGAGCCACATGATAAGGTTTCGCCAGCTCCTGCTTCGTTAGTTCTTAGTTCAAGGTGTTTAGATAGTTTGGTAAAAAGAGAAATATTTACATTCTTAAAAAATTTTCTTTTTCTAACTCGTGATGAAAGATCATCCAGATCAAAAGAAATCACTTTTTTTGTTTCTATAATTAAATGCTGATTGCCTGCATTTATAAATTTATATTTTTTTAAATTACATCTTTCTAAAAACTTAGCCTCTGACTTTGGAATTTCTGTTTGAACAGGACAGTCTAAAACCACCTTTACTTTGTTAGAGCTCATTGGTTTGATTAACACTGGCTTTGATTTAGTGCCCAATAGTAAAGGTTTCCTTGGAGCAAGCTCGCCTTTCCAAAGATATGCTCCAACCGAGCGTACTCCATTCATGCACATATCTGCTTCAGACCCATCTGAATTAAAAAATTTTACATAAAAGTCATGATTAGAATCTTTTGGAGGGTTGATCGTAATGAGTTGATCAAATCCAAGCCCTTTTTTTCTATCACCCATTTTTATTAATTGAGATTTAGATAGAGAGTGCGCCTTAGTAAGATTCTCTATAACAATAAAGTCATTGCCATTACCATGCATTTTTTTAAAACTAATCATCTATACCCTCCTCTAGAGCAGTGAGGGAAGAATAATCTTCTCTTTTTCTTATCAGATAAAATTTGTCTTTATCGACCATAATTTCTGGTGCTCTCGGTCGTGAGTTGTAGTTAGAGCTCATAACAAAGCCGTAGGCTCCAACAGTCCTTACTGCCAAAAGATCCCCTTCAGAAGCTTCAATATCAATATTTCTTGCTAAGAAATCTCCCGTTTCACAAATAGGCCCAACAAGATTTACATTGGATGCAGCATTGCTAGTCTTTCTTACAGGCCACACATCATGATGGGCTTGATAGAGAGCAGGGCGAAGCAAATCATTCATCGCAGCATCCGCAATAAGAAAATTATTTTTTTTGTATTCAACTCTTGTAAGCATGATGCCAGCATTGGCCGAAATAGAACGCCCTGGCTCAAGTATTAATCTTTCTTTTCTACCAGCAAATATTTTTTCATAACTATCTATTAATTCAAACGGCTGAATAGTCTCTTCTCCCACATAATTAACACCTAGGCCACCACCCATATCTATAAAGTCTAAATTAATATTTAGCCTATCAAGCTCAATTAAAAGTTCCAAAGCCTGCTCAGCGGCATCCTCAAAACCTTTTAACTCCATGATTTGTGACCCAATGTGACAAGTCAAACCTACAAGTTTAAGGTTGGCGCTTTTGCTGCATTTTTTCACAAGATCTTTCGCAGCCTCAATGCTGACACCAAACTTGTCAGATTTTCGCCCGGTCTTCGTAAACTCATGAACCCCAGCATCAACATTTGGGTTAAACCTTATTGCCACAGGAGCGATTTTCTTCATTTCTGCTGCAACTATATCCAGTCGACTTAGTTCTTGATCAGACTCAATATTAAAAGAGAGAATATTATTCTCAATGCCTGCCACCATCTCATCTTTTGACTTTCCAACTCCTGAAAAGATAATTTTTTTCGGATCTGCGCCAGCCAACAGCGCCCTATGAAGCTCACCACCAGAAACGATATCAAAACCGCACCCAGAATTTTTTAAGGTTTTTAAAATTGAAATATTTGATAATGCCTTAACTGAAAAACACACAAGCCCGTCCATTGACTTGAAGGAATTTATGTATGCTTTAGCATGCCTTTCAAGCGTCGCTTTACTGTATATGAAGGCTGGTGTTCCATATTTATCAGCTACGCTCTTTAATGCAACGTCTTCAGCATATAGCTCGTCTTCTTTGTAATGAAAATAATCCATAAAGGAATTTAAATATTAAATAGAATCTCAGAAGGTATGGGTGCTTTCATGCCGCAACCTGTGATAATAAAAGATACTAGTACTAAAAATAAAAATAGGCGAATTTTCATTCGCCTATTATGAGTAATTTAATAAAAAAAAACTAATTAGACTAGTATTTGTATTCTTCTTCTTTAAATGGCCCATCAACCGGCACGTTAATATATTCAGCTTGCTCGCCTGTTAATTTTGTTATGGTGCCACCAAAACCCATAACCATAAGCTCAGCAACTTCTTCATCTAGTTTTTTTGGAAGCACTTTAACTGTTAACAGCTCTTTCTTTTTATCCGCATCATTAATGTTTGCAAAACCTTGCTCATATAAATACATTTGAGCTAAAACTTGATTGGCAAATGAGCCATCCATAATTCTGCTTGGATGTCCGGTAGCATTACCGAGATTAACAAGTCTACCTTCAGCTAAGAGCAATATATAGTTTTTGCTCTGCAGATCTGGTTTCTCTGAAGGAGATATATCTCTAAATATTCTATGAACTTGAGGCTTAATTTCTTCCCAGTACCATTCATCTCGCATAAATTGAGTATCAATTTCATTATCAAAGTGACCAATATTGCAAATTACCGCTGTATTCTTAACTGATCTCAGCATGGCCTCATCACAGACATTTACGTTTCCAGTAGTGGTCACAATTAGGTCTGTATCTTCTAGAACTCTTAGATTAATATCATTAACATCTCTTGTTACAACCCCATCTACATATGTAGATACCACCTCAAATCCATCCATGCAGGCTTGCATTGCACATATTGGATCAGATTCTACAACCCTTACAATCATTCCTTCTTGAGCTAGGCTTAGAGCAGAGCCTTTACCAACGTCTCCATACCCAATAACTAATGCTTTTTTTGATGAAAGAAACATATCTGTTGCTCTTTTTATTCCATCATTAAGGCTGTGTCTACAACCATATTTGTTGTCATTTTTCGATTTAGTTACTGAGTCATTTACATTAATTGCTGGAACTTTTAGGTTGTTGCTTTCAAGCATTGCTTTAAGCCTATGAACACCAGTAGTAGTCTCTTCTGAGATACCATGTATGGTTTCAAGCATGTCAGGAAATTTAGTGTGTACCATATGAGTAAGATCACCACCATCATCTAAAATCATATTTGCATCCCAAGGTGTGCCATCTTGAACAATTGTTTGTTCAATGCACCAATCAAACTCTTCATCTGTTTGTCCCTTCCAAGCAAAAACAGGTATTCCAGCTGCAGCGATCGCAGCGGCTGCATGATCTTGAGTTGAGAAAATATTACATCCAGACCAACGAACTTCTGCTCCTAGATCTACCAACGTTTCAATTAAAACAGCTGTTTGGATTGTCATATGTATGCAGCCCATAATTTTAGCGCCTTTGAGAGGTTGAGCATCTTTATACCTGGCTCTCAAAGCCATAAGTGCAGGCATTTCATTTTCTGCCAAGGATATTTCTCTTCTGCCAAAATCCGCAAGGCTCATATCCGCAACTTTATAATCATTTTCCATTTATAGCTCCATTAATTAGATTGTGCATTCTACATAAAAAAAGTGCGCAAATGCACCCTTCTGATTGATAGATTAAATATTACTGCGAAATCTGATCTGCTTTATCTGTTTTTTCCCAAGTTAAATCAATGTCAGATCTTCCAAAGTGTCCATATGCCGCGGTTGGAAGATAAATTGGTCTTTTAAGATCAAGCATATTGATTAAGCTTTTCGGTCTTAGATCAAACTCTTCCTCAACTATTTTTACTATAGCTGCTTTTGATATTTTTTCACTGTTAAAAGTTTCAACATGAATAGATGTAGGTTTTGCCACACCAATTGCATATGAAACTTGAATTTCACAATAATCTGCAAGCCCTGCTGCCACAATGTTTTTAGCCACATATCTTGAAGCGTATGCTGCAGACCTATCTACTTTTGACGGATCTTTCCCAGAAAAAGCACCTCCACCATGACGAGCCATGCCTCCATAAGTATCTACAATAATTTTTCTTCCTGTGAGACCACAATCACCAACTGGACCTCCGATAACAAATTTACCAGTAGGATTAATATAGATACTTGTTGAATCAAGTATCCACTCCTCAGGAACAATAGGCTTAATAATTTTATCCATTACTTCGGCTTTGATTTCTTCTTGAGTTACATCTTCATCATGCTGGGTTGAAAGCACAACAGCAGAAAGGCCTTCAATAGTTTTACCATCATCAGAGTAAATAACACTTACTTGGCTTTTTGCATCAGGCCTTAGCCAATTAATTTCTCCGCTCTTCATCACATCAGCTTGCTTTTTTACCAATCTGTGAGAAAGATCTATAGGAAGTGGCATTAATGATTCTGTCTCTTTGCATGCATATCCAAACATTAATCCTTGGTCTCCAGCTCCTTGCTCTAAATTTTCTCCCTCACCCTCAGTCACGCCCTGAGAAATATCTGGAGATTGTTCAAAAACAAGATTAGTAAACTCACAAGTGTCCCCATTGAACCCAAGCTCATCATTGTTATATCCAATATCATTTATAGTTTTTCTGACAATTGGCTCAAGATCTGGACTTCCTAAAGAAGTAATCTCTCCAGCAATATACACCATGTTATTTTTGATCATTGTTTCGCAAGCAACCCTGCTGTTAGGATCCTCAGTTAGATATGCATCAAGTATTGCATCTGATATTTGATCGCAAACTTTATCGGGGTGACCGCCAGAAACTGATTCAGATGTAAAGATGTAGCTCATAATGTTTTTAAAAATTTAGTTTGGTAATTTTATTTTTCACCTAATTTAGGCGTCCTATTTAGCAGTTTAAGTATGCAAGCAGGAGCAAATCACTTGTTTGGAAGAAATATTAGTTGTTTTCTTAAATAAACTCAAATTTATGTACAAATAATTCTCTCCACATATTATGATGAACTTGCCCTAAACTATTTGCAAAAACATGCACAAAGAACTTGCTAACGCTATTAGGTTTTTATCCATAGATGCTGTTCAAGCAGCCAAATCCGGTCACCCTGGCATGCCGATGGGAATGGCTGATATAGCAGTGGCCTTATGGAAATATAACCTAAAACATAATCCACAAAATCCACATTGGTTTAATCGAGATAGATTTGTTTTATCTAACGGTCATGGCTCAATGTTGCTCTATAGTTTGCTGCATTTAACTGGATACAATTTAAACATTGAAGATTTAAAAAACTTTAGACAGTTAGGCTCTAAAACCCCAGGACACCCTGAGCTAGATTTAGACATAGGTGTGGAAACTACAACCGGGCCTTTAGGTCAAGGAATAGGCAATGCAGTTGGCATGGCCTTAGCTGAAAAAGTTCTTGCAAGCAAGTTTAATCAAGCTGATGGATTAAATCCAATTGACCACTATACCTACGCATTCCTTGGCGATGGCTGTTTAATGGAAGGAATCTCTCATGAGGTTTGCTCTTTTGCAGGCACACATGGTTTGGGTAAATTAATTTGTTTTTATGACCAAAATGGAATCTCAATTGATGGAGAAATTGAAAACTGGTTCACAGACAATACGACCCAAAGATTTGAAAGTTATGACTGGCAGGTGCTTGAAGTAGATGGTCACAATGTTGAGCAAATTTTAAAGGCCATAAAAAATGCCCAAGAAGAGTCAAGCCGACCAACCCTAATTTGCTGTAAGACAGAAATTGGATTTGGATCACCAAATAAAGCAGGAACATCAGGCGTTCATGGGTCTGCTTTGGGCGAAGAAGAGATCATAAAAACTAGGGCCCAGCTGGGCTGGGAGCATGAGCCCTTTGAAATTCCCACTGATATCAAATCTGAATGGGATGCTAAAGAAGTTGGATCTAAGCGAAATTCCGAATGGGATAAATTAATGGGTGAGTATTCTAAGATGCATCCAGAGCTTTCTAATGAATTGGAGCGATTAATCAATAATGAGCTCCCTGATGATTTTGAAAAACTTTATGAAGAATTTCTTGATGGATTAGTCACAGACGATCAAAAAGATTTAGCAACCAGAAAAGCCTCAGAGATTTGCTTGAATTTCTTTTGTGAGCAATTGCCAGAGCTTATTGGCGGATCAGCTGATCTTACTGGATCAAATAATACTTTTTCTTCAGCTAGTTCCGAAATGCTTCCTGATAATCCACAAGGAAATCATATTTTTTATGGTGTTAGAGAATTCGGAATGACTGCCATGATGAATGGAATGTTATTGCACGGTGGAATAAAACCCTATGGCGGGACATTTTTAGTATTTATGGATTACGCTAGGAACGCAGTCCGCTTGGCTGCTCTCATGGAAATCCCAAATATTTTTGTATATACCCATGATTCCATAGGCCTAGGAGAAGATGGCCCGACTCATCAACCTATTGAGCATCTTGTAACCCTGAGGGCTACGCCAAATTTAAATAATTGGAGACCAGCAGATATTATTGAAACAGCTGTAAGCTGGAAAGAAGCTATCACTTCCTCCAACACTCCTCACAGCTTAATTTTATCAAGGCAAAATCTTCCATTTGTCCAAAGAACAAAGGAGCAAATAAGCTCAATACAAAAAGGAGGCTATCTCCTTACTCATGAAGAGAATGCAGATATTACGCTTATTGCATCAGGAAGTGAAGTGCAGTTAATTCTTGCAGCAGCTAAATCAATTCAAAATGATGGATTTAAAGTAAACATTGCATCCATTCCATGCCTTGATAAGTTCTACACGCAAGATCAGGCTTATAGAGATAGTGTTGTAGATCCAGATATCCCTAAGCTAGTGGTTGAGGCCTTGCATCCTGACTCATGGCAAGGCTTGATTAATCTAAATGATACTATCATTGGTATGAAAACTTTTGGAGAGAGCGCCCCAGCGAATGAGCTAATGATTAAATTTGGTTTTACAGAAGAGAACATAGTCACTGAAGCAAAAAAATTACTTAAAAAATGAGGAAATTGGGTGATACAGATGTCTTAAATAAGACTATCGCCCTTAGAGTTGATTTAAATGTTCCAGTAAAAGACGGTAAAGTTTTGGATGACACTAGGATTCTTGCGATCATCCCAACTCTTCAATATCTTCAAAAACAAAATTCAAAAATTGTTCTGATTTCACATTTTGGAAGACCAGAGGCAGGAATCTTTGATTCAAAATTTTCACTATTACCTGTAGCCAAGAGACTTGCAGAAATTCTGAACATGGAGATTCCATTGTTTGCTTCAACAGATGAAGTAGATTTTAGTGCAGACATCTCTCTTCTTGAAAACATTAGATTTTTATCTGGAGAGCTAACAAATGACTTGGATCTCTCAAAGAAATTATCCGATCTAGCCGATGTATATGTTTTTGATGCATTCGGAACATCTCATCGCCCTCATGCATCAACCTATGGAGCAATTCAAGTCGCTCATTCAGCATGTGCTGGATTTTTATTGGAAGACGAAACTTGTGCATTGAAGAAAGCTACTGATTCTAGAGAGTCGCCTACTCTTTCTATTGTTGGGGGATCAAAAGTATCTTCAAAATTAGAAGTAATAAAAAGCCTCATACAAATCTCAGAAGAGGTGTTGACTGGCGGCGGCATCACAAATACTTTTTTGAAAGCTCAAGGCAATAACATAGGAATTTCACTTTGCGAAGATTCTATGTTGATTCATGCCAAGGAACTGCTTGAGACAGATAAAATTTTGTTACCAGAAGAGGTTGTGGTGAGTAAAAGTATGGACTCAAAAGAATTCAGAGTTTGCAAAATTGACTCTGTTCAAGATGATGAAATGATACTCGATCAAATTCTTAGCTCGGCTGCCGCTAAAAAGATTTCTAATGCAAAAAAAATTATTTGGAATGGTCCTGTAGGAGTCTTTGAGCAGGAGGTATTTTCAAAGGGAACTCAAGATCTTGCTCATGCAATTGCCTCATCACAAGCCTATAGCTTGGCTGGCGGAGGTGAGACTCTTTTAGCAATAAAGATGTTTATAGATAAAAGTAACATTTCATATTGTTCTACTGGCGGAGGCGCTTTTCTTGAATTTATGGAAGGAAAAGAGCTACCATCATTGTCTGCCTTGGGCTTTAAATTTTAAAAAGGAGAAAATTATGTCGTTGAATACGTTAGAAGAAATAGCTGAGTATATTGTCTCAAATGGGAAAGGAATCTTAGCAGCTGATGAAAGCAATCCCACTTGTGGCAAGCGTTTTGATTCTATTGGGGTTGAGTCTACAGAAACTAACAGGCGTGATTATAGGGAAATGTTATTTAGAGCTACTGGCATGCAAGATAACATAGGCGGCGTTATCTTATTTGATGAAACAATTAAACAGAGCGCTGAAGATGGAACTCCTCTTGTAGAGCTAATTAAAAATCAAGGCGCCCTTCCAGGCATAAAGGTTGATAAGGGGCTAGCACCCATAGATTCTTCTCCTGAAGAAACTGTTACGCAGGGATTGGATGGTTTAGATGAAAGATGTAAAGAATATTTTTCACTGGGAGCTAAGTTCACTAAATGGAGAGCAGTGATTAAAATATCTGACAATATTCCTTCTGATGAGTGCATTGAGGCTAATATGCGAGCACTTGCAAAATACGCAAAAATTGTTCAAAACAACAACATGGTTCCTATGGTTGAACCCGAGGTTTTAATGGATGGAGTCCACTCAATCGAGCGATGCTATGAGGTAACCAGTCGATCTTTAAAATCACTTTTTGAATGCTTAAAGGATGAGGGAGTTAATATTGCTGGAACAATTTTAAAACCCAATATGGTAACCTCTGGATCCATGGCTGAAAGCCAAGCTTCAGTTCAAGAAGTAGCAGAGATGACAGTAAAATGTCTAAATGAAAATGTTCCATCTGAGCTTCCAGGAATAACTTTCCTTTCCGGCGGTCAATCTGATGTTGATGCTACTGCTCATTTGGATGCGATGAATAAGATTGGTGGTTTTCCATGGAAATTAAGCTTTTCCTATGGCAGAGCTTTGCAACAACCATCTTTAAAAGCCTGGCTGGGTAAAAGGGAGAATGTTCATCTAGCTCAAGATGCATTGTCACATAGAGCATTAATGAATAAGCTGGCTGCAAATGGTGCTTGGGATTCAAGCTTGGAAAACTAAGCTAAAACCTTTTGCAAGCATTAGCTCAAAGAGTTTCATCCGCAAAAATATGCATTAATGCTAAAACTCACGCTTCAATTAAAGAAGGTATTTTAGCTTATGTATGTTTTGAAAGAGACGATGAAGAAGAGGTGGTTGATAAATTTATATCAAAAATTACAAATTTTTCCTTTTTTAAAGGAGATAACAGCGTAATGTCATCAAGTTTAAAGGAGATAGGCGGAGAATTGATGATTGTTAGTCAATTTATCTTGTCTGCAGTTACAGATAAAGGTAATAAACCTAGCTTTCACAGGGCTGCTGAAACTGATAAAGCGAATTTTCTATACAATTCATTGCTTGGAAGACTTGATGAATCAGCGATTCGCTTTCAATCAGGAGTTTTTGGATCTGATATGGAAATTCACTCAGTTAATGCAGGGCCAGTAACCTTCTCATTTAAGATGTAAATTTATGACCGATCAATTAGAAAGTTTCTCATTAGAGGTAGATGCCTGGATAGAAGAGCATTGTCCAGAGTCAATGAAAACGCCCATGCCAGTTTCTGAGCAGGTTTGGGCTTCTTCAGATATTAACTTTCCCACAACGGACTCAAAGACATGGTTTGATGCAATGGTCTCAAAGGGTTGGTGCACCCCAGAATGGCCTGTTGAGTATGGAGGTGGAGGCCTGTCTTTTGAGGAGTCAAAGATTCTTAGAAGCCGCCTCAAATTTTTTGGATGCAGACCTGCTCAAATTAATTTTGGTATCTCAATGTTAGGACCCGTCATTTTAGAATTTGGCACTGATGACCAAAAAAAAGAATTTTTACCAAAGATTTCACGAGGTGAAATTTGGTGGTGCCAGGGATTTTCTGAACCAGGGGCTGGATCAGATCTAGCAAATGTTTCGACTTCAGCCGAGCTTAAAGGTAGTGAGTACTTAATTAATGGATCAAAAATTTGGACATCTGAAGCCAACAAAGCAGATTGGATGTATTGTTTAGTAAGAACGGCTAAAACAGAAAAGAAACAAGCCGGCATCTCTTTTATTCTATTAAATTTGAGGCAACCCAATATTGATATAAAGCCCATTAAACTTCTTAGCGGCCAATCCCCTTTTTGCCAAGTTTTTTTTGATGATGTTTTGGCAAAAGAATCTCATAGAATTGCTAGCGAAAATGATGGTTGGAAAGTGGCAAAAAGACTCTTAGA